>Ga0182024_10002999_pt1 | contig 40957 bp, 36 predicted proteins | sample P32metaG_FD_120480 | JGI IMG/M metagenome (GOLD analysis project Ga0182024, IMG submission 120480) | Permafrost microbial communities from Stordalen Mire, Sweden - P3-2 metaG (Illumina Assembly) | ecosystem: Environmental > Terrestrial > Soil > Wetlands > Permafrost | place: Sweden: Stordalen...
AGACCTCTTACACCAAGATCCGCGAACTCCCCACTGCGTGGTTCGAGTTTCTCGCCGATCAACGCCCGCTGTCAGATATTTTCCGCCGGCTGGAAAACGGTCGGTTTAGACACGGGCTGCTAGCGGAAGATTTGCCACTACCTGCGCTTTCGCGGGTTTTAGTGGCGCTGGAACTAGATCCAAGGTCGGGGAAGGCACGGGTGGAGGGTCAACGGTCCGTCTGCCCAATGAAATCAACCTCAAGCAGCGATTCGACGATCTGCTCCCTCCATTGCGGATGGTCTCTGTTAGGCGAAGCGAGTTGAAGCCGGGTGCGCTCGCAGTGAGGCGGCAATCGGCTGGACGGAGATCTGTCCAGACAACCTCGTGGGCATTGCTGGCCTCTACTATCCGGATCGGCGTCGCCCGGTTTGTGCCCAGAGCGGTGACATTGCGGTCAGCCGCGTTCCGATCAGCACCGCTGGACGGCGACGCGGCGCTGTTAACGACTCGGCAATAAGAAATCCGCACACGTGACCGGCCGACTTGTCCCACAGCCGATGCCACTCCTCGGGAGAATACTCGGCAACCGCATGCACGTGCGTTTGGCACACGTCACAACCGTTGCCCCGCAAATCGCTCCACGTCCTCGGACAGGGATTCAAAATCGCAGACCCGACCGTCACGCGACCGTTCTATAGCAATTAAAAAAAGCCGCCCCAACAGCCCGGACGGCCCTTCCAACTTCAGTTTGTTGCGAATTAGTCGCCGAAGGAACCGACCGCTTCTTCCTTGTCGGCGGCTGTAGGCTTGGGCTGTGCCGCCATTGTCGGCATCAACTGAGCCAACTCGGGCCCCGGCTGCTCCCGCAGGACATGCTGCCGGCACAACTTCGCCATCCGCTCGTTCTCGGCCCGCTTCAGCTTCCCGTCGCGAGTGTGCAGCTTTTGCTCTCGCGCCATCAGTAGCAATCAGGGCAAGCCAAGGCCAAGCCAAGGCCAAGCCAAGGCCAAGCATAAAGGCCTCTTGCTGGGCCGCCGATGGGAGGTGGATGGCCAATCGTCGCACGATAACAAAGGCATGGGTCGCGGCGGTAATTATAGGGACCCTCGTCGGCGGTCTATGTTTCGTCATTTTGCAGGCGCACAACAGCGTGGATCCTGGGGTCAAAGCCGCGGACTTCCAATGGTCCCTGCGAAGTGCGCGAGACCTCCCAGCCGGGCGGGATATGTACCGTTCTGAGCCGGGTCCGTATGCGATTCCGTACCCCGTACCTGCGGCGCTTGTGGCGATGCCGCTTGCCTGGATGCGCGACGTCACCGCTGGAAGCTTGTTCTTTGGCCTTTCCGCCACGCTGCTGGCATTCGGAATCCTGCGGTCAGGGGAAGAATGGCGCTTGGCAATGTTTCTTAGCTGGAGCTTTGTCTACGCGCTGCTGTGGGTCCAGTGGACGCCTCTGATCTGCGCATTGTGGTTCTCGCCTGCCGTCGCCGCGATGGTGGTCATCAAACCGCACATCGCATTGCCGGTGCTGCTAGCCGGCGACTTCAGAAAGAGACTGTCGGAGGGGCGCGGATGGAAGTGGCTGATTCCGCCGGCAGCGCTGCTACTGTTGAGCCTTGTCTGGTATCCTTCATGGCCGCTCGTATGGTATGGGCAAATAAGGACGTATCAGGGGATCTCACCTCCGCTGCTTTCGATGCCGCTCGGTCCGTTGGTGCTGCTGTCGCTCATCAATTGGCGGGATCGCAGGGCATGGCTGCTCATTACTCTTGCGATGATGCCGCAACGGATGGTTTACGATCAGCTGCCCATCATGCTTCTTGCAAACAGCCGCCGCCAACTATGGATCTTGGTTGCCGCGTCGTGGATCAACTGTGCGATCTTCCTCCAGTCGAACGGCTGGGCCGGGGTACCTATGGGCTGGCAGAACTTCCTGCTTGCCACGCTCTATCTTCCGGCCGTGGCTATGGTCGTCTGGCCCATGCTGAAAAAACAGATGGAGCAATGGATGACTCTGCTCGCGCCACGAGAGCGAAAAGTAGGCTCGGCCCAGTAACACTCCAACCGTGTCCGCTGAACGTACGGCGAGCCCATTTGCGCGGTCATAATATCCCGGACCTCCGAAAGTGGCTGGGAAATAAAAAAGCCGCCCGATTGCCCGGACGGCTTTTCTCCTCTGATCTGTCGTACTGCTTTGTTTAGTCTCCGAACGATCCCACTGCTTCTTCTTTGTCCGCGGCCACTTCGGGCTTCGGCGCGGGCATGATCATTTGCACTAAGTCGGCCGGGGCCGGTTTTTCCTTGAGTATTTGCTCGCGGTAAAGCTTCGCCATGCGCTCGTTCTCTTGCTGCTTCTGTTTCTCGTCGCGGGCGCGTAGCTTCTCTTCACGCGCGGTTTTGGCGATGCCGAGATCGTCGAGATCGTGTTGTTTGGCGTGATTCACGTCTTCGGCGCGCAACACCAGCGAGTGATCCTTGGTTTTCAGGTTCACGGCCTTGCCGCCGGCGATGATCTCATGCCGCCCGTGCTCTTCATACCACTTGGTGAGCGTCGCGGTCATGTGCATCTTCTCGATGATGTTCCGCCAGCCCACGCCGGTGTTGTAAGCGCAGAAGGAAATTTCGCCTTCCTGAGTGGCGTAGGGGATGATGCACTGCTCGGTGCGGCGGAAATCGTAGTTGAACAAATCCTGGAACCACATGCCGGCCACGAACAAGAAATTCCAACGGTCGTTACGGCGCTTGGTGATGTCTTCGATGGTGCGGTCGCCCGTCACCTTTCCATAGCCGCCGCTCTGCGCCTTAGGCGTCATGCCGAAGCATTTGTCGAATTTCGCGATCAGATCGGTCAGCTTGAAATGCGTCGGCGATTTGAACGGGTTGTAATTGTGCAGCAGCGCCAGGCTGACGCCCATCACGTTCATCCAACGGCTGCTGCGCGCCGCGTCGTTGATGCGCGCGATATCCTTCGCCAAACGATCGGCATTCAGGAACGCCGTCACAGGCACGGCCTCTTTGGTTTCCTTGTCGCACATCACGGCCATGCCGATGCCGCAGTTGGGATGGCAGCCGCAGCTCAGTTGTCCCCAATCGGCGGACGGGCCGTGGACCAGGTCGGCGAAATCGGAGAACGTGCTCATGAACGAAATCGGGAACCAGTCGCGAACGGGTTCGCCGAGCCCGGTCTGATTCTTCACGTCGTGGGCCAGGTGCGACAGCGTGTAGCGCTGGGCCTGCCGGCGATCGTCGGTGACGGCCTCATCGCGGCCGGTGAAGGAAACGGGCTGGAAGCTCAAGAACGGGATCTTTTTCGGGTTGTCGAGAGCGAAGCGCACCACGGCGCCCACCTGCTCGTTGTTGATGCCGTTGATGATGGTGATGACGGGCACGATATCGACGCCGTTTTTCCACAAGTTCTCGATGGCGCGCAATTTCACATCGAACAGGTTGCCGACCGCGCGATGCGAATTGGCCTCGTTACCGATCCCGTCGAACTGGAGATACGCGTAACGCAGACCCGCTTCAGCGGCCTGTTTGCAAAACTCGGGATCTTTCGCGAACTCGATGCCGTTGGTCGCGGCCTGCACGCTGTTGTAGCCCACTTTGCGCGCGTAACGGACGGCGTCCAGGAAGTAGGGCGAAAGCGTCGGCTCGCCGCCGGAGAACTGCACCGACATCTGGCGGCGCGGCTTGATGGAGATGGCGTTGTCGAGCAGAGTCTGGATGTCTTCCCAGGTCAGCTCATGCACGAAGCCTACCTGGTTCGCATCCATGAAGCACGGATCGCACATCATGTTGCAGCGGTTGGTGAGATCGATGGTCAGCACCGAGCCGCGGCCGTGCTTGATGGTGCTGGTTCCATGGTTGTGCAGCTTTTCGTCGGCGTGCGCTTGGATGTCGCGGCCGGGGAAAACGTCTTCCAGGTGCTTGAAGAAGGCCGGGTCCATGGACATCAGATCCTCGAAGCGGCCGTGCTTGGGGCACTCTTTCACCATCAGAATCTGGCCATCGCGCTCGATGATGGTGGCCTTGATTTCGCCCACCTTCTCGTTGAGCAGGATCTCGTGCGGCAGCTTGCCGTCCACGATCTGCTGGCGGATCTCGGGGACGCAGCGCGGGCACAGCGAATCGGTCTCGCGCGGCCAGCCGAGTGGCGGCTTCTGCTTCTCGTAGCTTTTCAGCAGCGGCTTGTCCGACCAGGCCGGGGTGAAGGACGGGTTCTGGTTGATTTGATTGAGTTTGTCAAATACAACCCAGGCAGCTCCGGCCGCCATGGTGACGACTTTTTCGACGTACTTGATTGGCTTGTGCATAGCTCGATTGGTGATTCCGAGTATAAGCCAGCTCCATTAAGGAGGCTACACGATTAGGTTGAACAGGCCGATTTGCCGTCCCGATGGGGATATCACTCATCGAACGGGACTGTGGAAAAGCCGCCGTCCCATTGAAAATGAAAGGTTTATGCTTCCCGGAAGATCCCGGCGTGGCAACGGGGACGCATCAGGCCTGTTTTTGTGTTTGGTGACGCATTTTTTTGCGATTTGGGGCGAACGAACCCAAAGCTTGGCGGCGCAGGCGATAGTGCGGCGGAGCAAAGCATCTATTCGAGAGTATCAGCGGCGGCTGGGTAGGGGGAGCACGCGGTCCGAAGGAGATGAGCGCGTTGGGGAAATTCCGATGTTGGAGCGGTCAACTTGGCGGGGGGGTGTCGGGTCGCTTCGGCTCAAGGCCGGATCGACGGATTTCCGCGGGATGCCGGCGACGCAGCCATTGAGCGGGTGACGCGGCTTGAGCACGCCCCTGAGAGGACTCGTCTGGTCAAGAGCCGGGTTCACCGGCGCGGATACTTCTCAAGCTGGTACTGTTCACCTGATACTCTTCACGCTCGACACGCGATTTACAACCGGGCTATAATTCAGGCCGCCTCCGGAGACTCGACTGTGTCATCCATTCCCATTCAGCACGTATTCGTACTCATGCTGGAGAATCGCGCGTTCGACCACATGCTCGGGTTCTCGGGCGTCACCGGAACGGACGCCGCAACCGGCCATCCCACATCGATCAACGGCTTGACGGGAAAGGAGACCAACTCGTGGAATGGAGAGACCGGAAAAGTCTCCGAACCGGCCGATAATGTCATGACGGTTGACCCAGGTCACGAGTTTCCCGATGTGCTCTGCCAGCTCGGAGGCGCCGACGCGATATACACACCCGGCGCAAGCTATCCCGCCATCGACAACTCGGGCTTCATGGCCTCATATGCTAAAACTTGCGCCAAAGCCGGACTACAGCGCGACCCTGCTGAGATCCTGAAGTGCTTCTCCCCGTCGCAGCTTCCGGTCCTCAATGCGCTCGCTAGCGAATTCGCTATTTGCGACAACTGGTACGCCTCGATGCCGGGTCCCACTTGGCCCAACCGCATGTTCGCTCATGGCGCCTCATCCAGCGGGCTGGATCACAGCCCAACGATTGCCGAGATCGCCGTCTGGGAGCTCACCGGATTTGCTTTCCCCAACGGGGACATTTTCGATCGCATCGCGGCCCACGGACTGACGCGCCGGTTATACGCCGGCGATCTGTTTCCCATGATGGCCGCCCTCAAGGGAATCCATCTCGACGACGTCCGTCCGTTCGAACACTTCGCCTCCGATCTTCAAACCAGCTTCGACTACAACTACGTCTTCATCGAACCCAGCTACAACGTCACTCAAGACTATCGAGGAAGCACATCCCAGCACCCCTTGGATGACGTTCGCTCAGGCGAAAACCTGATCAAGATCGTCTACGAAGCAATTCGGAATTCCTCCGTATGGCCGAACAGCGTTCTGATCGTTACCTGGGATGAGCACGGCGGCTTCTTCGACCATGTTTCACCACCGCCCGCTGTCGCTCCCGGCGATACTACTCCCGGCGCCGGGCACAACACCTACGGGTTTACATTTGAGCGGTATGGCCCGCGCGTTCCGGCTGTCGTCGTTTCGCCTTTAATCGCGAAAAATACGATTGACCACCGCCTGTACGATCACGCTTCGATCCCGGCAACCATCGAGCGCCTCTTCGGCTTGGCTCCCCTTACCGATCGCGATCGCGCAGCCAACGACGTGCTGTCCCTGCTGTCGTTGGCCGCGCCGCGCGACACACCGGCGTCCCTGCGGTCGCCCGCGGCGGCGCTTCTCTCACCAGCCGCTGCGCCCGCGTCCTTGGCCGCTCGCCCGAACGATTCGGTTAACGATGGCAATCTTCCGATTGTCATTCTAGCCGCCATGCATCAAGACATGGAACTTTCCGCTCCGGGCCAGCGCGAGAACATCATAGCAAGGGTCGCCGGCCTCAAAACGCGAGGGGACGCTGCTAATTACCTCAATCAAGTGGCCGCTAAGCATTCCACCCGGCCGGCGCGGGCCGGTGCTTGACGGGCTTTGCGTGGAGCACCCGGGCGCCTCGCGCCGATTGCGCAGCTTTGGGACGGTCTCGAACACGAGCAACTTCCTCTGACCAGTGCGCAGTGTACGGGGTGATTTTGATCCAGGCCGCCCGATAGGAATCGATCGAAGCGCAGGATTGGTATGAAAGCGAAGCCCTCGGCCTGGGAGAGACGTTTGCGCGAAGCGATTGACGCCTTGGTAGGACGGATAAGCTCAATTCCCTATCGTGTTCAAGAACCTACGCCGTGCCTTTTGCGGATCTGAGGCCAATCGACACGCGCGTCGTCTTCAAACACGCTCCCCAATAGATCCCCTCCGCCCAATGCTAAAATACTAGCCTTACCGCGATGGAAGCACATTTACCAGCCGTGCCCGATTCCATGGTGACCACCGCCTTCACGCTGGACGGCTTCACCGTCGAGCGGAACATCGGCGTCGTTCGTGGCATCATCGTGCGCTCCCGGTCGATTTTTGGAACCGTAGGCGCCAGTTTGCAAACTTTAGTGGGCGGCGACATCTCGCTCTTCACCAATCTGTGCGAGGAGAGCCGCGCCCATGCCTACCAACGCATGGCCGAACACGCCGCGCAACTGGGCGCCAACGCCATCATAAGGAGTTCGTTATGACGCAACCGAGATCATGCAAGGAGTGACCGAGGTGCTTTGTTATGGCGCCGCCGTGGTAGTGAAGCCCGCAGCGTGAACGAAAACCGATATCTTTGCATTCACGGCCACTTCTACCAGCCGCCGCGCGAGAATCCGTGGCTGGAAGCGATCGAGCTCCAGGACTCCGCCGCTCCCTACCACGATTGGAACGAACGGATCACCGCGGAATGCTACGCGCCCAACAGCGCCGCGCGGATTCTGGACCTGGAAGGCCGCATCGCGAAAATCGTCAACAACTACTCGGGCATCAGCTTCAACTTCGGCCCCAGCTTGCTGTCCTGGATGCGGGACAAAGCGCCGGAGACTTATCGGAAAATTTTGGAAGCCGATCGAGTCAGCGCGCAGCGCTTCTCGGGACACGGCTCGGCGCTGGCGCAGTGCTACAACCACATGATCATGCCGCTCGCCAATGCGCGCGACAAGCTGACCCAAGTGATCTGGGGCATCGAAGATTTTCGCTTTCGCTTCGGCCGCGATCCGGAAGGCATGTGGCTTCCCGAAACGGCGGTGGATCTGGAAACGCTCGACCGAATGGCGCAACACGGCATTCAGTTCACCATCTTGGCCCCTTCGCAGGCCAAGTCCATGGATGGCGTCGACGTCACCGGCCAGCGCATCGACCCAGCGCGCGCCTATCGCCAGCAGTTGCCCTCCGGCCGTTCCATCCAGCTGTTTTTCTATGATGGGCCGGTGTCGCAGGCCGTGGCCTTTGAACGCCTGCTGAGCGACGGCGGCCGCTTTGCGCGGCGGCTACTCGATGCGTTGTCGGATCAGCGGGAAGGCCCGCAATTGGCCCACATCGCCACCGACGGCGAAACCTACGGGCATCACCATGCATTCGGGGACATGGCGCTGGCCTACGCGCTGGACCACATCGAGGCCAGCGGCTTGGCGAAGATCACCAACTACGGCGAGTTTTTAGAGCGGCATCCAGCCCAGCACGATGCGGAGATTCTCGAGAACACGGCCTGGAGCTGCGTCCACGGCGTCGACCGTTGGAAAGCGAACTGCGGCTGCAACTCGGGCGGCCACGGCGAGTGGAATCAGGCCTGGCGCGCTCCTCTGCGCGAGGCCCTGGATTGGCTGCGGGACGAGATCGCGCCTTGCTTTGAAAAAATGGCCGGGCGGTTCTTCAAAGATCCTTGGGCCGCGCGGAACAACTACATCCATGTCATCCTGGACCGCTCGCCCGAAAGCCGCGAGCGCTTCGCCGCCGCCAACTTCCGGCGCAAGTCGGTGAAGGGCGTAGATCGCGTGAAAATCTGGAAGCTGCTGGAAATGCAGCGCCACGCCATGCTGATGTATACCAGCTGCGGCTGGTTCTTCGACGAGCTAAGCGGCATCGAGACGGTGCAAGCGATCCAATACGCCGGGCGCGCGGTGCAACTGGCCGAGGAGTTGTTCGGGAACGACATCGAACGGCGTTTCCTGGAGAAACTGGCGCTCGCCAAAAGCAACATCGCCGAGCATGCCGACGGTGCGGCGATTTACGGGAAGTTCGTCAAACCCGCCAGCGTGGATCTGCTGAAACTCGGCGCGCACTACGCCATGAGTTCGCTGTTTGAAAGCTACAACGACAACACCAGAATTTACGCCTACTCGGTGGACAACAAAGACTACCGTTTGAAGCGCTCGGGCAAAATACGGCTGGCCTTCGGCAAGGCCCGCTTTACTTCCGAGATCACGCAGGATTCCGACATGCTGATGTTCGGCGTGCTCCACTTCGGAGACCACAATCTGCACGGCGGCGTGGCGCTCTACAATTCCAAGGAGGCTTACCGGGATCTGAGCAAGTCCACACGCGACGCCTTTAGCCGTTCGGACCTCGCGGCCACTATTCACTGCCTGAACGAAGGATTTGCCGGCCATACCTACTCGCTCAGGAACTTGTTCCATGATGAGCAGCGCAGGGTCTTGGCGGAGGTATTGCAATCGACGTTAGACCATTCTTTCTCCGTGTATCGCGAGATGTATGAAGACCAAGCCCCGTTGCTGCGGTTTATGAGCGACTGTGGCATTCCGATTCCCAATCAGTTGAAAGCCACCGCCGAAGTGACTTTGAATGGCCTGCTGCGGCAGGCGCTCGCCGCTCCCGAACTGGATCGGAGCGCCATCCAGGGTCTGCTGGAAGAAATGCGCATCGCCGGAATTCCGTTAGATCGAGACGGCCTTGAAATTGTACTGCGCCGCAATCTCGAAGAGGGCGCCGACCGCTTTTTTGAAGAACCCAGAAATCTGGAGCGTCTTACAAAATTCCACGAGAATCTGGCGCAGGCGCTTTCACTGCCGTTTCCCCTGGTGCTGTGGTCGATACAGAATCGCTGTTACGAAGTGCTGCAAGAGATCGATCCTCCCACCAACCTCCACTGGGCCGCACAATTCCAACAACTGGCCGGCCTGCTCTCGCTCCGCGCGGATTAATTTGACGAGAGACAGTGGGGCGGACGCCCGCGTCCGCGCCGGACCCCTGGTCCGGCTTGGCGGTTACGCGAACAAGACAGGCCGACGGGGGCGTCGGCCGCGGACGAGGGCGTCCGCCCCACTTATGTTCTTCAACAGTTCGCTACGGTTCTACCGGCCGCAAAGAATCGTTCGTCGACAACAGCGCTTCCATTTGCTCGCGCCGTCGCGCCGGTCCGTAAACATGACCCTGCACCTTGTCGCAGCCCAGCACGCGAACCAGGTCCAGCTCGGCGCGCGTTTCCACCCCTTCCGCCACCACCGTCAGGTTCATGCTGTGCGCCATCCGCACGATGCTTTGGATCACCGCCAGCGACCCTTCCGGCTCATGCAGGTTGCGCAGGAACGACTGGTCGATCTTCAGCGAATCCACCGGCAGCTTGTTCAGGTAGCTCAGGGACGAGTAGCCCGTGCCGAAATCGTCAATCGCGATGCTCACGCCCAGATTTCGGATCTGGGTCAAGCGGGCCGCCGCTTGCGGAAGGTCCTTCATGATGTAGCTCTCGGTCAGCTCCAGTTCCAGGCAATCGGGAGGCAGCTTGCTCAGCGCCAGCGCGGCGGCCACGGTCTCCAGGAAGTCGCGCCGTTCAAACTGTAGCGCGGATACGTTGACCGAAATCCGCGCCGCGCGATGGCCGGCCTTTTGCCAGCTCGCCGCTTCTAAACAGGCGCGCTGAATGACCCACGATCCGATATCGATGATGAGTCCGGTCTCCTCGGCGATGGGAATGAACTGTTTCGGCGAGATGCTTCCGTAAATCGGATGCCGCCACGTCAGCAGAGCCTCCAGCCCCTCCACTCTTCCGTTCATGCCGACCACCGGCTGATAGAGCAGTTCGAACTCCTGATGTTCCAGCGCCCGGCGCAGCGCGTTTTCCAGGCGCAGCCGCTCCAGGCTGGCGGTGTGATCCTTGGCCCGGAACACCACTACATCGTTCTTGCCGCTATTCTTGGCGTGGTACATCGCCAGGTCCGCGTTGCGCAGTAGCTCGGCCACCGTCTGGCCGTGCCGGGGAAAGAGGGCAACGCCGATGCTGGCGGTGACAAATAGCTCGTTGTCCTCAACCTGGTGCGGCGCCCGAAAAGCATTCAGGAATTCTTGCGACGCCAGCACCGCGGTTTGCTCGTCCGGCTGCCGCGTCAGCACAATAGTGAACTCGTCGCCGCCCATGCGCCCGGCCAGATCGTCTTCGGTGAGCAACCGTTTCAAACGCTGTCCCACTTCCTTCAGCAGCCGGTCGCCCATGGCGTGCCCCAGGATATCGTTGATCTGCTTGAAGCGGTCCAGATCGATAAACAGAACCGCCAAGCTGCCGGAACGATCGCTTGCATCCCGCAGGGCGCTCTCCAGCAGCTCCACGAAGTAGGCGCGATTCGGCAGGCCGGTCAGTGAGTCGTGCCGCGCCTGGAACTCCAGCCGCTCGGTGAACCCGCGCTGTTCCAGTGCCCGTGCGGCCAGCCGGCTGGCGGCTTGCAGCAACTCCGCGTCGCCCTCGTCCGTCGACTCTCCGGATTTGTAATGCAGCGCCAGGATTCCGAGCAGCATTCCATCCGCCGACAATATGGGAGTGGAACGGCAGGACTCGATCCCCAGCTGTCCGGCCAGGTGCGCCCGGTCCGCCCAAAACGGACAGCCCCGTACGTCGTCCCAAAACACGGTAGCCCGCGCCACTTCGGCCACTGCCAGACCGGCGGTATCGCGCAACACCCGATACGGCTTCAACAGCCGCAGCCCTTCGGGTGGAAATCCCGGCGCCGCCACCCAGGTGAGCATCTCATCCTTCAGCAGCAGCAAGGAGCAGAGCGCGCCCGGGCATTGCGCCTCCACCAGGTGCACAACTTCCTCCAGAATGGTGGCGATACTTTCGTTCTCGGCTACCATTTCGAGTACCCGGTTGCGATTTTTCTCCAGGCTTTGCAACCGGTCGCGCTCGGATTGGATTCTGTGCTCCAGCACCACGCGCCCCACGCTGCGCGCCATCAATTCGATCAGTTCCCGGTCGGAGTGCGAAAAGATTCGGGCGGAGCCGTCGAACGGCTCTGAAAAGCTGAGGGTGGCAAACAATTCCGATCCCAGCCAGACCGGCGTCCCGATGTACGTTTCGAACTCGCTCCGCGGACCGCCGCCCCCCCCGACCGGTTCGGAAGCCGTCACGGTTCGCAGCCGGCTGGCTATGCTATGGGCGCGCGTCTGCCATAACGGAATCACGGCGCCCTTCAGGCCCTCGGCCCCGAACGAAGCTTGAACCAGTCCATTGAAGCCTTGCGTTGGATGGCCGCCTTGCATTGGATGGCCGCCTTCCACTTGAAGCAAAACGCCCACTGGCAGATGGAAGAGCCGGCACCCCGTTTCCAGGTGATCCCGGAGGGCCTGCTCCAGAGTGACGTAGTTGGCGGTGCTCAACCGGTGCAACTGTTTCAGTTGTTCGGCGAAGCGGCTCGACTCGCCCGATTTCTGGTGATCTGGATTTCCGCCCGGCGAGGCCCCCGCATCCTCTGGATCGTCCAGCACGGGTCCAGCATCTTGAACCGCCACCGGACGTCCCCGTTCGAACAACAGGCGCCGCACCACCACCAGCCGCACGCGGCTGCCGTCCCTGGCGAGCGCGGTAAGATTCACCCACTGCGGGCCGCCTCCGCCGAGCTGCGCGAGAATCTGCTCGCGCGAACTCTTCCAGGATTCCGGCTCCATCAGTTGGGCCAGGTTCATCTGCGTCGCTTCTTCGCACGTATAGCCCAACATGGCCGCCATGGCCGCGTTCATCTCAACCACGTTGCCGTCCAGATCGAAGGAGTAAACGCAGACCTTGGAAACGTGTGAAAATTCCGCGTTGCCGCTGGAGACCAACGCGAACCGGGGCGAGATGGACATGCCTACTTTTTCTTCAGTCGAGCGATGTTGCCTATCCACAACAATGACGACGCTAGCCGGTTGCCCTACTTGGCTCCGGTTGAGTCTCTTCCCGGCCCGCCGGGTCGCGCTTGACACGCGTGATCGGCACGTTCAGGAGAATCGAGAGCAAAGTAAAGATCAGCGACGAACTCTGAACCACAACCTTCATGAGGAGGTGACTTGGTACATTGTCCCATATGCCGCAGCTTAAGGTCGGGCCTGGCGCCGCCGGCCCGCGCCAGCCCAGAATCGTCAAACCCCGCTGGCCCGCCATACTCGCGCTCCTGGCGACGGGCGGCCTGCATTTCGTGATTCCCGCGCCGCTTCGCTTCGGCCAGGAGTGGCTGCTGCTGGCGGTTGTGACAGTGCTGCTCATCCCGACGGTGGTGGCGCACCGGGCTGGCAAACCGCTGCTCAATCGCGTGCTCAGCCACATCGTGCTGAGCGCGGTGACCGCCTCCATGGTGTGGTCGCTCGCTTTGTTGATTCACCGCCTGCCGCGGCATCTCGACCCTCCCCAAGAATTGCTGCGGGCCGCCTCTGCGTTGTGGGTTGCGAACGTTCTCGTGTTCGCGTCGTGGTACTGGCGTTTGGATGCCGGCGGCCCCAACGCGCGCGATCAGCGGGATGCGCACGACGAAGGCGCGTTCCTCTTTCCCCAGATGATCACTCCCTGGGAGAGCGATAAGAACTGGCGCCCGGGCTTTGTCGACTACCTGTTTCTGGCGTTCAACACCAGCACGGCGTTTTCACCCACCGACGTTCCGGTGCTCTCGCGCTGGGCCAAGCTGATGATGATGGTGCAGGCTCTGATTTCGCTCGCGACCGTGGCGCTGCTGGCCGCCCGCGCGGTCAATATTTTGTAAGCTGTCCCTCCGGGACCCGCCAGGCCGGGGTCCTGGATCGCGCCTCCACACCGAGGTGGAAGCATTCCGCGCGTTGCACGAAGAAGACGTAGTCGTCGCCCCGATCCTGTTGAAGAGCCCACTCTGGGCTGTTCTGGGAGCGATTGAGCGGGCATCGGAAGCGCCCCGCGAGAAATCGTTTCCGCCGGGCGATGCCCATAAATACGCGGAATTGACCGGCGGGCAGGCGGTGGGTCTCCGCGGTAAGCGGCCGGAGGAGCGTCTCGCGCAGTTCATCGACGAATTGCGCGCGCGATATACCATTTGGATACCGTCCCTCCGATTCGCTACCTGCTGGGACGTTCCGCAAAATCCGTGTGGAGTTGGCGCCGTCCCGGTCCTTGCGGCCGAAAGAGTGGACCGTGCTTGCGGGGCAGGGCTACTATCGCAAGTAGGCAGTCTCGCGCGCGTGAGGAGTGTTCGGTCTCGGTGCTTGAAGCTGGTATGGTCCTTCGATCTCGCATGGCGAAGGCGGCGATCGCCGCCTTTGGTCGTTTTGGTAAGGGCATGCGTTATCGAGATCAGCTCAACTTCGGCGACTGCGCGGTGTATGCGCTCGCAGCGCTCCGGGGTGAACCGGTGCTCGCGGCCGGCAACGATTTCCGAGCCACCGACTTAATCGTTGCGCCGCTCTAACCTGAGGGCCAAGCCGCACATGGCAAGCGATTCTAATTCCTGGAGACACGTGGACCGACGCGTGACGTCCTTGCGTTTGCGACAGGCCCCCATATAGAATGGCGTCTGTTCTCAAACTAGAGGGATCATGCGTAGACGATTCGTTTTGTGGCTGGGCCTTTTCGCCCTGCTCGGAGTTGCGGTTGCCACCTGGGCCCAGGAAGGACATCCGCTCACTGGTTCCTGGCATGGCGAATGGCATCCCGCGGCCGGCCAGAAAATCCCCGTCCTGGTTTATATGAAGTGGAATTCCAAAACGATCGAGGGGGCGATTAACCCCGGGCCGAACGCGGCGCCCTTGAAGGTCGCAAACCTCGACGCCTCGAATTGGACCGTGCACCTAGAGGCCGACACTAAAGACCAGAAGCATATTGTCGTCGATGGCAAGCTCGACAACATCGGCTCTTATAACCGCACGATCGCCGGCACGTGGACCGAAGGGGCGATGAAAGGCGATTTCAAACTCACTAGGGATTAGGCTGTATGTTCAGCAGAGTCGCGGCAGTTACGGCGGCGGGGACGATTCTGGCGTTCGCAGCCGCCGGACGGAACGAGTCTCCGGCCAAGGATCGCGCGCGAGAGTTGGTCGAGGACGTCTGCACTTATTGCCATAATCTCGATCGGTTGCGCGACAAAGAACTCAGCCGCGAAGAATGGCTGGGGCTGACCAAGGGGATGATTTCCGAAGGGCCGCCGGTCACTGACGAAGAGCTTTCCATGATCCTCGATTACCTGACGAAAAACTACGGGAAAAGACGTCCGCAAGAACAGCGATGAAAACGAGCGTATTAGGTTTTGCACTCTTAGCCGCCGCGTTGCCTCTTGCGGCGCACCATGAGCTCCGCGCGGAATTCGACGATCGGAAGCCGATCTCGTTGCGCGGAATCGTGACCCGATTCGATTGGAACAATCCGCACGCCCTGCTGTATGTCGACGTGAAAGATACTAGCGGCGATATCGCCAATTGGGCGGTGGAGTGGGCCAGTCCGCTGGAACTGCGCAGGGCCGGCTGGACCATGGCCATGGTCCAGGTGGGCGATTCGGTGACCGTGGAAGGGTGGCTCGCGCGTGACGGCAGCAAGCTGGCGAGCGGCAGAACCATCGTCCTGGCCAGCGGCAAGCGATTAGCGGAAGCTCCGGAAACGGAAGCCGCGCCCGCACGCAGTCAAGCGAAACCAACGCCGCGCTGGCCCGATGGCCATCCTCGATTAGGCGTCGTGCCCGGGGAGAACGGCTATTGGGCGAATCCCAGCGCGGCCAGCCTGGTCGAGACCACGGCCGGCAATATCCGAATGGACAGCAACGGGCTTCTGGCGAACCTGGACGACGCAGGCAAGGTCGCCCCATTTCAGCCGTGGGCCAAGGGTTTGTATGAGTATCGCCAGCGCACGCTTTTGAAGGACGACCCCATGCTGAGTTGCCTTCCGGCGGCGGGCCCGCGCATGTTTCAAGTGGCGCATGGCGTGCAATTTCTGGAGCAACCCGAGCGAAAGCGCATCTTTGTAATGATGGGCGGCGGCAACCGCAATTGGCGGCTGATTTATCTGGACGGGCGCGCGCTCCCGCAGAGTGAAGACGTCACTCCCACATATTTCGGCTACTCGTCCGGACATTGGGACGGCGACACGCTGGTTGTGGAATCGGATGCGTTCGGCGAGCGGTTCTGGTTTTCAAACGGCGGGCTGCCGCACACCGAAGCCCTGCGGCTTACGGAAAGATTTTCGCGCCCCGACTTCAACACACTGAGATACGAAGTGCAGGTGAACGATCCGGGAACATACACGCGGCCTTGGTCGAGCGCCTGGACGCTGCATTGGGTCGCGGATCAGGAGATTCCCGAATATTTCTGCCAGGACAATTCCAAGGACGAGCCTCACATGGTGGGGCCACGCAGCCGCTGACATGCCAGTGGCATATAATAATTCGCCAGAGGAGATATTTCGATGAGATCGACTGCGTTCGGTGTGTTGGCCGTGCTTTTCGGTGGTTTCCTCGCAGTGGCGCCGCTACCGGCGCATCACTCTTTCTCCGCCGAGTACGACGCCAAAAAAGCGGTGGAGCTGAAAGGGATCGTCACCAAAGTGGAATGGATGAATCCGCACGTTTACTTCTACCTGGACGTGAAGGACGATGGCGGAAACATCGTCAACTGGGCCATGGAAATGGGGCCGCCGAACGGCTTGGAGCGCAGCGGTTGGACGCGCAATACGATGAAGGTGGGCGACGAGGTGATTGTCGAAGGCACCCTCGCCAAGGACGGCGCCAAACAGGCCAACGCGCGATCGGTCACCATGGCGTCGACCGGTAAGAAGCTGGGTGCGGCGTCGAGCGAACGCGCCAATCCCAATAACTAATCCTCAATCCCTAATGCCGGCGCAACGACGAAATTTTCGGTTGGCTCGCACCAGCGCGGCCCTTGTATTGTGCTCGCTGGCGCTTCCGCTCGTGGCGCAGGATGAACCGCCAGCCGGACTCAACGGCGGACGCCTGGATCGTCCCCGCAATAATCAGCCGGCGCGGCCGACGCCGCACTGGCCCGACGGCCGCGTCAACCTTGGCCCGCTCCCTGGAGAAAAAGGCGTGTGGGAAGGCAACGCCGGGTCGACGCTGGCGACGAACATCAAGGGCGGCATCGACAACCCTCGCATGAATCTGCCGACCAATCTGAAGATCAGCGAGGTTCCGTTTCAGCCGTGGGCGCGGGCCCTCTATGATTACCGGCAGGCCACCACCACCAAGGACGACCCGCATACCAAGTGCCTGCCGTCCGGCGGACCGCGGCTGTTTCATACGCCGTACGGATTTGAGTTCGTCGACGTGCCCGAAGAGAAGCGCATCTATATGATCGAGGTGGGCGGCCCGCACACCTGGCGCATTATCCACATGGACGGCCAGCATCCCAAGAACATGGACCCGAGCTTCTTCGGACATTCCACCGGCCGTTGGGACGGCGATTCGCTGGTGGTGGATACCGTCGGCTTCAACGAACGATTCTGGCTGACGCGCGAGGGCATTCCCAGCACGGAATTCCTGCACCTCACCGAGCGTTTCACCCGCACCGATTACAACACGCTGAAATATGAAGCCACCGTTGACGATCCCGGCGCTTACACCAAGCCGTGGACCGGCGGGTGGATCATCCGCTGGCAGCCGAATGACGAGATGTATGAATACGTCTGCCAAGACAACAACAAAGACCCCAAGCACATGTTCGGCGGCGAACGCTAGCGGCCTGGAGTGGGGCGGGCGTCCTCGCCCGCGGCCGACGCCCTCGTCGGCCTCCGTTTCTCGTGTGATGGTCGGGCCGGACCAGGGGTCCGGCGCGGACGCGGGCGTCCGCCCCACTAGTAGCTACGATAACTCCGTCTTCTCCGTCAACTGCTGCAGCTCCCAAATGTCCCGCCGGCTTTGCCCCAGCAGCGGACCAAGCGCCATCTTCCCCGCGCGGCCGATCTGCGATTCCAGGAACGTCAGCTCTTTCAACTGCCCCGGCAATTCCGGATCGGGCGTTACGGGAAAGCCCATCTCGCGGCGCAGCAAATCGCCTTTGGCGCGCGCACTCAGTTCCAGCGACAAGTGGAGATAGGAGAGCATGTCGCCGAGAATCGCCGGCGTGAACGTGCTTTCGAGCGACCGCATGTAGGAACCCACCGGCGATTGGCTGAACGTGCCGGTCGCGATCATCTGCAGCAGGTCGATGTCTTTATCGAGCTTCATGCCCAACCATTTTTCAAGCACTTTCTCGCTGCGCCAAAAGATGAACGCGATCACCACCGGCAAAGTCACCAGCACAACCACGGCCGCGATCACCGGCCGCCACAGCGGTTGATTATAGAGTTCGTGAATCGCGATGGCCATGGCAAGACCGGGCAAGAATATCAGCGGCGAACGCGACCCGCGGATTTCGCTGAGGTTGGCCGAAACGGTTCCGAAGATGGCCGTCGCGCCGCCGTGCATCATGGCGGTTCCCAGTCCTCGGATCGCGCTGGCAACCAAGCTGCTGGCCGAAAGATCCGGGATGTAGGTCAAATTTTCGAGCACCGCGAACCCGGCGCCCACGGCGAATCCCGAAATCGCGGTGTCTACCATGAAGCCCACGCGGTTCGATCGCAACAGCCAAACCACATACAAGGCTTTCGCGATTTCCTCGAGCACCGGCGCGCCCGATCTGGCCCAGATCGCGGGCGATACCAGCCCCGCCGCGTAAACTGCAGTATTCAGACCGTAGCAAATCGCGGCCACGCCGCAGCCCACGGCCACCGATCGCAGCACCCGGCCGAGCGTCAGCAGTTTGTAGGTATCGATCAACTCCAACGCGAACAGAAAAACCAGCACGGGAAGCACACTCGCACTAACTTGGGCGAGAATCAACCAGAGGGTGGTGGGGAACATCAGAGAATCCGCAGCGAGACCATATATTCCGTCGTGATGTGGCCGTCGCGGTCGGCTGCGGCGGCGTAGCCGCTGGAGAGCGTTGCGTTCAAGTAGGTGAAGAGCACCACGCGAAAATCGAGCTGCGTTCCGACATTAGCAAAATAACCGCGGCTAGCGGGGCTGGTGAAGTTCGTGAACAGACCGGACGAAAACAACGTGAGCCGCGCCCAGTTGACGTAGGCCCAGGTAGTCCCGAATTCACGGAAACGTTTCGGCGGCAAATTGTATTCACCCAACAGCTTGCCGAAACTGCGCGCGCCAAGCGCATCGATGCCGACCCCGGGGAAACTGTAATACTCGCGATAGCGGTCGATGGAAAGATGATCGATGTAATTGTTGCCAAAGGCGCCGAAGTAAAAGCTTGCGAAGGGGCTGTTGAAATCGCCGAACGATTTTCCGGCCGACGCCCGCACCCAAAACGCGCTATTGCGCGGCAGCAGGAATCCGCGATCGTAATTTCCCCACGCGCTGGGGAAAGCCCCATGGGTGTAATACAAGCGTGAGTGAATGCCCCACTCCGTGCCTTGCTCGTCATCCACGGCCCCCTGCGCCCTTTGCAGATTCGAATACTTGAGCCCCAGGTTGGCGTCCAGCAGATTCCCAATGTTATTGGTGGAAACGTTCTGATATTCCGGAAGCGCGTTGAGGTCGGAATAGCCGGCCACGCTCCAATCGAGCGAAAGGGTGCGCGGAGTGTCGAAGATTAAGTATTGCGAGTGTGCCAGCTTCAGCGATTCGCCTTTGCGCGCCAGCTTGGTGGGGCCGAAGAGGTCATAGAAGTCGGCGTAGTTATAATACCCGCTCAATTTCCAATCCCACATGTGGGCGTCGAACGAGAGGTGTGTGCGCTCGTTGGCGGGCAGATTGGGATCGGGGGAATAACTGGCGTCCACATTCACTCCCACCAACCGCAGGCGATCGGCAAACTCGGCGCGCATCCCGACGCCGGCCGTGTCTTTGTAGCCCTGCACGATCGGATAGGCAGAGATTAACTGGACGTTGTGCAGCGGATCGTAAGCCCCAGCGCGAGTAATCAGGTTCTCCGAGTTGATGGACGATGGCGGCGGCAGCTTCCACTTGCGCAGTTCCGGATATTTGGCGAGCGTCACCTGACCGAAATATTTCACCGCGCTCACGTCGTCGAGCGGCTTCACAGGCACGCGGGCCGGCACGAATCCCTTACTCGTATATTCAAACGCGATCAGCGATCCGTCGGCCAGCGGGATGGGGCGGAATAGTCCGGTCTCAGCGTTGCTGATCACGTCCATCTTCTTCGTCTCGATGTTGTAGCGGAAAAGATTGGACGCGCCCGTGTAATAAGACGAACCGAATAAGTAGCGCCCGTCGGGCGAGTATACGAAATTGCCGGGCGAGTTGTATTCGAAATCGTAGAGCGTTTCCGGAGCCGTGTCGCTCTTGCCTTTCCGCAGATCGTCGATTCGAAAACGGACCAATTTCTGGCGTCCGCTCACGTCCGAGATCGCGCCCGTCAGATACTGGCCATCGGGCGAAACGTCGATGTCGAAAATATCGCTGCCGTACTCGAAGTCGCGCCGGACCATCATCTCCTTGTAGGGCCGCTGAAACTCCACCAGCGCCGACAAGCCATTGTTGTGCCGGACGCCCCAGATGGAGCCATCCGCTGCATCGAAGGCCAGATCCCCGGTGCGGACGTCCTTCGCTAATCGCTCGGAGTGATGAGTCTCCACGTCGTAGACATTCAAATCGCGTAGATCGTTGTTGTCGGTGGTGTAGTAGAGCTTGCGGCCGCGCGCATCCCAGGCCAGGGACGTGACGTAATACAGAGCCGGGCCTTTGATGTTCTTCAACTCTTCGATTTTACCGGTGTCCAAGTGTATTGCCGCGATGCTGGCCATATGCGCCGGGTAGCGAATACCGGCGTAGATCACGTTGCCTTTCGGATCGAAATAGGAGCGCGACACGGAACCCAGAGTCCCGGATATCAGCCGCTGCGGCTGTGTCACCGGATACTTGCGAATGTCGGCCAGGTTGGCCTCCTGAAACTTCCTTTCCTCGGCGATCCACATTTTCCAGGCATCATTCATCCCGATCCCGTAGACTTGCTTGAAGCGCGATCCGAAGTAGCGTTTGGTATTCTCGCCACGCGTGATCCATTCCAGCAGCTTGTCGGGACCGTAGGTGTAGGCCAGCCAGGTCATGAACCGGGTGCCGTACAAATACGAATTTGCGCCGCTCTGAAAGTCGGCCGACGTTCCCTCGGATTCAAGTCCGACCACATCGTAGATGTACGCGTCATCGCGGACCATAGTGCGAAACACCATTTCATCCCACCCGCCCATCGCTCTGCCGAGCCCGCCCGCCATCCATGTTTCCATGAACGTCGCGATGCCTTCGTGGAACCAGCGCGTCGCATAGTGCCGGGGGCTGGTCAGCGAACTGTATAGAATCGAAACCGGGTCTTCGTCGGTGGGCATCACCTTGCCGAAGAACAGCGCCCGAAAACGGCGATCGATGGAATTGGAATTGTCGCCCATCACGATATGGATCGACTCGTGATTCATGATCCAGGTCATGCGCTCATTGGCGGGTAGCGTCTCGTAGGTATAGCTGAAGGGAGCCAGTCCTACATCGATGAAATTGGACGGTACGGTTCCAGCGGCGCCATGCCCATAGTCGCCGAAATCCTCCAGCAAAATGCTTAGCTTCTGCGAGGGCGTGTAATGAAATAGATTGTTTTCGAAACGGAGCGCATTTTCGTAGGAGCGGATGAGGTGGGTGACTAGGTATTCGTGCGCTGGACTGTAATAAAGAACTTCGACGTGCGCGGAGGACTGGATAAAGATCTTAGGATGTGGAGCGGAAAACGCAGGTGTGGAGAGCAGGCAGCAAAACAAAGAGAGCCCCGCCACCCAGCGCGGGACTCCCGTGAAAAATCCGGTCGCAGTCAAAGGCTGGCGACTATTGCCGGCTCATCTGTTGAGACATTTGCGCGGCACTGCCAGACTCAAGCGCTTTCTGGAAATCGGAGCGCATCGACAGACTCAAGAATGCCGGCTGCGCCATGCTCTGCCGGAACGCATTGGAGGACAGAAGATTGGCGAAAGCCTGATTCCTTGCCATGGCCTGAAAAGCCGCGTTATTCGCTAAACGGGCAAACGCGTCGGATCGGGTGAGCTCATTGAATCGCGCATCCTGTGGATGCAAATTAGCCAGCATGTTCTGGCGCAACGCCTGCTGGAAAGCTTGCGTGCTGACTAACTGCGCAAACATACCATTTCGCGCCATCTCTTGGAACGACCTGTCGGACAAAAGCTGCATGAAGGCCGCTTGCCGGCTCATTTCGGCAAAGGAACCGTTTTTGAGCAGTTCCTGGAATGCCTGGTTCTTGGCGAGCGACTTAAATTCGCTGCTCTCCAGGATGGCTGTGGTGGCCACCGGCGCCGATCCCGGGGTGGCGACATCGGCCGAATTGACCTGGCCGTCGCGATAGACGTCGCGCTGGCCGATCGCGCCTTGGGTCTTCTCCGAATTGAGGTGCGCGTTCGAAAAGTAAAACAAAATGCCTGCGGCGATCAGGCCGCTCCCAATCAGTATGGGGAATCTCCATTTGCGTAAAGAAGTCATCTAAATCCTCTTCTCCTTTTTGCTTCTGCTACTTGTGCTGCTTACGTTATAGAGTGACACACTCGCGGTGGATATTGCAGGCCTGCAAAAAAAGTTTTGACGTTTACAGTACCTGTCGTCTTAGTCGCCGGGGTCCCCGTCAAATCGGGAAGGTAAAGGACAGGATGTTCCGATCCCCCTCGCGGCGGTAAGCGATGGAATCCACCATGTTTTTCACTAGAAACACCCCCAGTCCGCCCATCGGACGATCTGCCAAGCCTCGCGAGAGGTCCGGTGGGTCGGCTTCTAAGGGGTTGAAAACACGGCCGAAATCTGTAACTTCCACGCGCAGCTTGCATGGCCCTGCCGAGGCATAGGCCACTTCAACCGCTCCCGTTTCCGGGGTGTAGGCGTAGCGGGCCACATTCATGAGGATCTCCTCCAGAATCAGATCCAACTTCGCGAGATCGCTTTCGGCGATGCCGGCCGCAACTGCCCCCCGGCGCACAAATTCGCTTAAGGCCGCAACCGACCCTGCGCTGGCGGGCAAAATGAGCCGTTCCACTGGAGGGTCCATCAGAGCGTGCCCATCAAAGCGTGGCGAGGGCTTGCTGGCTGGTGTCAAAAACTGGAAACAGGCCGATCAGCCGGGTCATTTCAAAGACTTGGCGCGGCAATCCATGGAGTCCGCACAGGATCAGCGACCCGGAAGCGGATTGTAGCTTTTGGGCAACGGAAAGAAAGCTGCGCAGCCCCATGCTGCTGACGTACTGCAAGCCCTCAAGGTCCGCGATCAAGTGCTTTGTGCCGTGTGTAATCCAGCGGTCGCACGCCTGCTCGAATTCGTGGGCGTTCTCGGCATCCATGCGGCCCGTTACCTTGAGCAGCACAGCCTTCTCGAGTTCCGTGGGCTCAATATTCATAAACGAACCCAGCTTAGCGAGGGTGGAGAGCAGAAAGCAACGTTGCGGCCGCTCCCTCGGTCATATATATACGGTATGTTACGATAGCGGAAATCGGTGGGACCCCGGGCCCCGCGATTCCGAGCGTTGCATGAACTTTGCCGATGAAGATCTGGAGAAGCTTCGGTCTAGGTTGCGTTATAAAGTCCGCTACGAGGTCGGCTTCTATTGTCCCGATGTGGATGATATCGTTCAGGAAACCCTCACGCGGGTGCTCATGGCTACACGAGAGGAAAAAATCCAGAACCCCGAGGCGGTGGGTGCATTCCTGAACGGCGTCTGCCGAAACGTGATCTCGGAGTATCGCCGCCGCAATATGCGCGACGAACCTATGCCGGAGGTGGTTCCTGAGCCGCCGGGCAAGGGAATCGGAGAAACCGATCTGTTCGATCTCCGCCAAGCCATCGCCCAAGGTCTGGACCAACTCTCCGAACGCGATAGCCGCGTATTGCGCGCGTTCTATCTGGAAGAAAAATCAAGGGGAGAGATCCTGAAAGAAACGGGGTTGACCGACGAGAACTTCCGCGTAGTGCTTTGCCGCGCCAAGGAAAGATTTCGCGCGATTTATGTGGAGCAGATGAAACATCGGGGTCCTTCGCGTCACTCAGTGTTATGAGCATGGACTTTCATGGAGATCCGGTCCTTCGCGAACAGCTCATCGCGCGGTATCTGAAACGTCGTCTGACCGCCGAGCTGGCCGGGGAGTGGGAAAGCCATTACCTGGGGTGCGACGACTGCTTCGAGGAGATCCGTGCCACCGAGTTGCTGATTCGCGGGCTGGGCGAGCCGGTTGTCGAGCGCAAACGTGTGAATGACGTCACGGTTCTGAAATTCGCACGCGGCACGCAGCTGCTGGCGGCGTCTCTGGAATTGACCGAGCTCTCGCAAGCCATCCGTTTGGAGAGCGACACGAAGGTGCTGATCGATCTGAGCAAGGTCAGCCGGATCGACAGTACCGGCCTGGGCGTGCTGATGAACTGCTATTGCCACGCCGTGAAAAATGCAGGCGTGCTCAAGCTCCTGAACCCCGATGCGCCCGTGCGGCGCGTGCTCAGCCTGACCAAGATCGATTCGGTTCTGCAGACGTTTGAGGACGAAACGGCGGCGATCGAGAGCTTTGGCGCGAGGGCCTGACTTCCTCAATTTCGCGCGTTGATCTAGGGCCGGAGCGGCGGCCGGACACCCGATAGCGCTGGGAATCCCACCGCGAGCACGGGTACAGGGGATGGCGCGATGCAACTCCGGGTCGAGCCGGATGCCTCCGCCCACTTCCGCCGTTCCGGAAAGCCTCCGGTTTGGAGAAAGAAATCCCTCCGGAGCGCGCCGCAGCCGTGGCAATTGTGCCCTCATGAACGCAAACATCGGCGTCGATGAACGGCAGAATCTTTCCCGAAGCCGCGCGCGTTCAAGGTCCGGCGTCCCCCGTGTCGGCGCATCCATCACCCGCGCTCCGGCGCGCGACGATGCATTACATCCTGGCCCAGTTGCACATTAGGCTAGGCCCTTTTTAGCCGTAAGTGCAATCGCCGACGAAACGGCGGAGGCTGCGGAGCCGTCGCAATCACAGTGTCCCTGCGGGCACGGAACCGCCAACCGCGTCCTTCTATTGCTTAAAGAGGAATCCATGCGCACGAAGTCTGTCAGTGCGTCCATCGCAGGCGTCCTAGCGATCTTCTGTGCGGCCACCGCCATAGCGCAGACCAGCCGCATCACGCAGGCCGCCGATAACCGCCTGCGCGCGGTCTTGACTGGGAATCTGCATCCCAAGGCCCTGCCCGCCTACGATCGAGGGCGAGTGGCGCCTTCACTGGCGATCCCCTATATCACGCTGACACTTACGCCATCAGCGAGCCAGCAGGCCGAACTCGAAAAACTGTTGGTGGACCAGCAGACGCCAGACTCGCCCAATTATAATCGCTGGCTGACGCCGGAAGAATACGGGCAGCGCTTCGGCGTGAGCGACGCCGATCTCGGCAAAATCACCCAATGGCTTCAGGAGCAAGGCCTGCAAGTGGTTTCCGTGGCGCGCGGGCGAAACTGGATCGCCGCCAACGGCATGGCGTCGCAGGTGGAGGCCGCGTTTCAGGCCGAAATTCATAGCTACTTAGTCGACGGCGAGACGCACTTCGCCAACGCATCGGAGCCGTCCGTGCCCGCGGCGTTCGGGTCGGTGGTGACAGGCATTCGCGGCCTGAACGACTTCCGCATGAAGCCGCGGCTGCGCGCACCGCTGGCCAAGCCTGCTTACACGACGGGACCAGGGCAAACGCACTATCTTGCGCCCGGCGATTTCGCGACGATTTACGACGTCGCACCGCTATACGCCGCCGGCATCAACGGGAGCGGGCAGAAGATCGCAATCGCCGGCCAGATCGAGATCGATCTTTCCGACATCGAGCAGTTCCGCAGCCAATTCAATCTGCCGGCTAACGATCCCCAGACTCTGCTGGTGCCAGGATCGCGAAACCCGGGGAACAACTCGAAGTCGGGCGATCTTGCCGAGTCGGACCTGGATCTGGAATGGTCCGGCGCGGTGGCGCGGAACGCGAGCATCGTTTTTGTTTATTCCACCGACGTAATGACGTCCGTGCAGTACGCGATTGATCAAAACCTCGCGCCGGTGGTTAGCGTGAGCTATGGCTCCTGCGAGCTGGAGACGCCCTCGTCGGAGTACTCTGCGTTCGTCCAATGGGCGCAGCAAGCCAACGCGCAGGGAATCACTTGGTTCGCCGCATCGGGCGACAACGGCGCGGCGGATTGCGACGATTCGCAAAATCCTGGGTTGGCCGTCGACCTCCCTGGCAGTGTGCCCGAAGTGACCAGCGTGGGTGGCACGGAATTCGTCGAGGGTACAGGAACATTTTGGAGCGCCACCAACAGCGCCAACGGGGCATCCGCCCTGTCTTACATTCCGGAGACGACCTGGAACGATAGCGCGGAGGATCAAGAGCCGTCGGCGAGCGGGGGCGGCGCCAGCGTTTTGTTTTCGAAGCCTTCGTGGCAAACCGGTCCCGGCGTTCCGAGCGACAACGCGCGCCATGTTCCCGATGTAGCGCTGAACGCTTCCGACAATCACGACTCCTATATGATCTACACCAGCGGCAGCCTTCAGTATTACGGAGGAACGTCGCTGCCCACACCGTCCTTTGCCGGGCTGACGGCGCTTCTGAATCAGAAGCTGGGCTCGGCGGGAGTGGGCAACATCAATCCGAAATTGTATTCGCTCGCGCAGTCTAACCCCGGAATCTTTCACGATGTCACCACCGGCAATAATATTGTCACGGTGGCTTGTTCCCAAAGACAGCCGGACTGCGGGGCCACTCCGGTGGGATACAACGCTGGCGTGGGCTATGACCAGACCACGGGACTCGGTTCGGTGGATGCCTACAAAATGGTGATGGGATGGAACGGCGGGAGCATCACGCCACCGGTCAACCCGAATGTCAGCGTCAAGCTGCTGAGCAATTTGAGTACGGTGGCTGCGAACGACGTAATGTATTTGACGGCGACGGTCGCTTCGACGGATGGGACGACGCCATCCGGGCCCATCTTGTTTTCCATCGCGGGGACATCGTTGGGAACTGCCGTGCTGACCGGATCGGCGGGCACGGCCACCGCAACGCTGGCGGTGAACGGCTTGCAGTTGCCGTCGGGCAGTGGAACGATTAAGGCAACCTATAACGGCGCCAGCAGCGCATCGGTGACGGTCAGCGTCACGGGGGCCGGATCGGGTTCCATCGGCGCGCCGGCGATCGCGAGCGTCGCCAATGGAGCCAGCTTCAAGCAAGGCTTCGCGCCGGGATCGATTCTCAGTTTATTCGGATCCAGGCTCTCGCCAGTAACACAGAGTGCATCCAGCGTGCCGCTGCCGCTTTCTATCTCGGGGGTGGAGGTGTTGGTGAACGGAATCGCCGCGCCGCTGTATTACGTCGCTCCGGGCCAGTTAAACGTGCAGATTCCATACGAGACCACGGCCAACGGGTCGGCGGTGGCGAGCATCAACGACAACGGGCAGGTGACTACGCAATCGTTCCAGATGGCTGCGGCGGCGCCGGGGATTTTCACCGATTCCACTGGCGCTCTCGTGCCGACCCCGGCCGCGGCGATCGGGCAAGAGATCGCGTTCTACATCACCGGCGCGGGAGCGGTCTTACCGGCCATCGCGGATGGCGCGGCGCCCGCAACGTCCACCGCGATCGCGGACCTTCCGATGCCATCGCAGCGAACCACCGTGACGATTGGCGGCGCCGAGGCAAGCATCGATTTTATCGGCATTCCTTCGGGGTTGGTCGGCGTGACCCAGATCAACGTGCAAGTTCCGAACGGGATTCCGGCCGGCCCGCAGCCGGTCGTGGTAACGGTGGGCGAAGTCGCCAGCGCCCCGGCCACCATCACCATTACCAACTGACCGGTCTCGGGAATTCCAGCGTCATTCCCCAACGCGCAGGTTATTAGTCACCGAGAACACACCATGCACTCCGTTGGCTCTGATCTTCGCGATGTTCTTGTCTGCCTGGTTGTCTACCACGCCTTCGATCGTGACATTGCCATTCTTTACGATAATGCGGATCGGTTTGATCACCGGCAGAGCATAGCGATTCATGGAAGGGAACCCGTAAATCGCGCGGTAAAGCGAGCGCCGCAGCCGATCGTCGTGGCGCGATAGAGGCAACACTTCGATCTGGTTATCCACTCTTTCCACTCCATCGATGCGCTTCACAACTCTTTCGGCATCCGTCTTCAATGTTGGGCGGGTCACCTGACCCGATAACGTTACGATGCCACCGTCGACGCTGTAGGACAGGTTGTCGAACACGTCGAGGAAGGGAAGCATCACCAATTCGTGCCGAACCTCCTTGGCGACCGGTCCCGCCGGCTGATTGTTCCCGGCGGCGAAAGCCATTCCAGTGCTAAGCACCGCGATTGCAAATATGTACTTGATCATTTTGATCTCCTTTTAGTTTTAGTTACTGGTGTTATGTCCCGCATAACAATTGACAATATGCGTGGGGCGGGCGCCCTCGCCCGCAGCCCGAGCCCCTGCTCGGGCTTGGTCAACCCTATAAAAATGCTTCGACGCCAGGCCAGCCGGACGAGGGCGTCCTGCGCGGGCGAGGGCGCCCACCCCACATTGGGACAGGCCACTAGCGACGGCTTACATCCACAGATCGAACCTCCCCACTTCGGAAGTCGACAGAACAAGAGAACGAGAACCGCGTGGTTCCAAATCCCCGTTTTGCACTTACTCTCCCGGTGACCCAATCGTGACGTCCCGGATTATCGGCGGGAATTGTGCGCTCGAAAGTGACGTACGAATATCCATCGCGATTCAGCCGCTCCGTCACGGAATCCCGACAAATTCGAATGGCCCTCGCCATTGGGAATCCTCCAGCACCTTGGCCAGGACCGGGCCAAGGCGCACCACCTCCAGGTCCGCGCCACTGAAGATCGAAAGTGTACGTTCCGCGGCCACCTTTGGGATCGTTAATTTGAACCACCGCTCTCCCTCCGGTGCTGCGAGGATCTTGGAGGAGCCTGACCGTTCCCCTGCCGTTGATCCCGCCGAAACGGAAGTCGACGGGGTTGCGGGGCAGCGGCGTGTTGCACTGGAATCGCCGCCAGACGGCCGGCTGCCCGGCGGTTGTCGTCAGCAAACCTGTGTCGCCCGAGATTTCCACTTCCGCGGCGTGATCTACGCTCACCTCAATCGTGCATCTCCCGTTCCCGCCGCCGCCCCTTATCGTGGCCCGGCGGGAAGCAGGGTTAGCGTGTGCCGGCTGCATCAACACCGATAGAACCGCCGCAGCAAGAACAATTCGTTTATTCATGTTCTTGCGGCGCTACGCGCAAATTGTCGGAAACATGCGCGGTCACTTTCAACGCTTGAAGATGAACCGCCCTGCGATCGGCGTCCGAATCCACCACGCCTTCGAGCGAGACCCACCCATCTTTCACGATGATATGAATTCGAGGGGCGCCACCAGGGCCATATTTTTCCACCGGCGGCTTCTCATAGACGGCGCGATACACATTCATTCGGAGCGCGTCGTCTCGCCGGGATGAAGGCAACACCTCGATGTGGTTGACTACCTTCTCCACACCACCGAGCCGGCCGACCACGGTTTCAGCATTCCGCTTGACGCTCTCCTTTACTACCTGTCCCGTCAACGTGACGGTCTTGCCTTGTGCTTCGAAGTTGAGCGTGTCGAATGCGCTGTGTGGAAGAGATGCGAGTGTTTCATGAATTCTCCACTCCAACTCATCCAGCGTCCTGCCGGCCCACTTATGCTGCTGGGCTAAGGCGCCAAGGGTGAACAACAGCGTCGCGCATCCGATCCTCGAAATTCTACGTAAGGAATCGTTTCTCATGCCCTTTGTTTGGCAATCGCCGCTCCAAACGCCACTCGGGCTGCGTAGCATGTTCCGGGATTTTGTCTTCAGCAGGTTGCGAGAGTGGCACACCAAGCGGCACGACGCGATGCGCGCGGAGAAGTGCGGAGCACGGCGAAACCGGGCGACGCGGTGCTCATCAATCGCCACGACAGATCGCGATTCGGCGCAGCCGCCGGATCGGATAACCTCAAGAGAGCGAGAATTCGCGATTCGCATGGCAAGCAATCCCAGCGCGCGCCGGTTATCATCCGCCATCTTTCGCAATGGGCTGGCGGTGGCGCTGGTAGCCGCCGCCTTGGGGCTGACCTTTGTTTTGCAGAGTGTTGTCTCGACGGCCGGATATCTTTTCTTCTATATAGCCGTAGTGGCAAGTGCCTGGTTCGGTGGAAAGTGGCCCGGCGCGCTCGCGGTTGTCCTCAGCGTTCTGGCGGTTGAATACTACTTCATGGCTCCGATTCATTCTTTCGGAATGAATCGAGAGTCTTTACCAATATTCGTTGAGTTTGCAGTATCGGCGCTGGTGGTAGGTTGGTTCAGTTCGTGGCGAAGACAAGCGGAGACCGAGCTGCAGTATGCCCGCGATGAACTCCAATTGAGAGTGGAGGAACGGACCGCCGAGCTGCAGCAGACCAATCGGCGGTTGTTGGCGGAAATGGCCGAGCGCAAGCGCGCGGAAGAGGCATATTACGAAGCGCAGGCGGAACTCGCCCGCGTGACCCGCCTGAGCGCGATGGGCGCGCTGGCGGCATCCATCTCCCATGAGGTAAATCAACCGCTCGCCGCCGTGGTCACCAACGCCGACGCCTGCATGATGTGGCTCTCCAGCGACCCGCCCAATCTGGAAGAGGCGCGAGCGGCGGTGGATTCCATTGCGCAACAGGGGACGCGCGCCAGCGAAGTGGTACGGCACATTCGCGCCATGTTCACCAAGGCCACGCCTGAGAGAACGATGGTGCAGGTCAACGATCTGATTCGCGAGATGGGCACTCTGCTGGAAGGAGCGGCGGTGAGAAACCAGGTTACGCTCCACACCGAGCTGGGCGCCGATCTTCCAGCGACCGTCGGCGACCGGGTGCAATTGCAACAAGTGATCGTGAATCTGATCCTGAACGGGATAGAAGCGATGAGCGACGTTACCGGCCGGCCGCGGCTACTACTGATACGTTCCACGATGCAGAACCCCGATGAGGTGCTGGTGGCGGTCCGGGACTCCGGTGTCGGTATCGCGCTGAAGGATGAAAAGCGTATCTTCGACGCGTTCTTCACAACGAAGGCCCAAGGGATGGGAATGGGATTGTCAATCAGCCATTCCATCATCGAAGCTCACGGTGGCCGGTTGTGGGCCAGCGCCAACAGCGACTACGGTGCGACGCTGCAATTTACGCTACCGGCTGAACGGGAAGCTGCGTCATGAACGATTCCGATCCGATCGTATTCGTGGTTGACGACGACGAATCGGTCCGCGAAGCCGTTAAAAGGCTGATCGCATCGGTCGGCTTGCGGGTAGAGACCTTCGGGTCCACGCGCGAGTTTCTTGACGCCAAGCGCCCGGAAGCGCCGGCGTGTCTGGTACTGGATGTGCGACTGCCGGACACGAGCGGGCTCGAACTTCAGAGCGACTTGGCCGCAGCCAACGTCCATATCCCGATTATTTTTGTTACCGGACATGCCGATGTGCCCATGACGGTTCGCGCCATGAAGGCGGGGGCGGTGGAGTTCCTCACCAAACCGTTCCGTGGTCAAGAGCTGCTGGATGCAATCCAGAATGCGATTGCCAAGGACCGTGTAGCGTGGAACGAGCGAGCGCAGATGGCGGAACTCCGAGCACGCTACGACTCTCTGACGCCCCGCGAGAAGGAAGTGCTGGTGCTGGTAGCTTCCGGGTTGCTGAATAAGCAGATAGGCGCCGAACTGGGCGCCAGCGAGTTAACCATAAAGACCCACCGCGGACGAGTGATGCAAAAGATGGCTGCGGATTCCCTGGCTGACCTGGTTAGAATGGCGGAAAGAATAAACCCTTCCGGATCGACAAATAAGTAGTTGTCTGCTACCAATGTAGGATAGAATTCGGCCCGGATACCTCTTACTATTGATCCAGATGAAGATTCTGGCGCAGAGTGGGACGGGTTCGATAATACGGAACGCGCCGCCCCACCGCATCTCCATTGTGGATGACGATGCGTCTATCCGCGAGGCGCTGAAGAGCCTGATGAGATCGGCTCGATTCAACGTGGAGGCTTTCGCGTCGGCGGAAGAATTCCTGGCTTCCGAGCGATTGAGCGATACGGCGTGTCTCATCCTGGACGTCTCTTTGCCTGGGATGAGCGGCTTCGAGCTTCAGAATCGCTTGAATAGCGAGCGACGCGCCATCCCAATCATCTTCATCACCGCCCAGGCGGATGAGGCGTCGCGGCAGCGGGCGCTGAAGGGCGGAGCGATCGACTTCCTGGGCAAACCCGTTCGCCGGGAGCCCTTGTTCAAAGCGATTCAATCGGCAATTGAAAGCTAGCAAAATGAGCAGCCATCTCCTACCAAAAGAGGATTTCAATCGGCCACTGCACGGCCTACGATGATTGGCAGGAGAAATCGGTAATCGGATTGGAGCAGATCATGATGTTGAACACCTTTCATACAAGCAACAGCGGCGGCCTCGAAGATGTCCCGCATGGAATCATTGGGAACAGCGGGGTTCTGAGATCCGTGCTGCAACAAGTCGATCTGGTTGCGCCCACGGATTCCACGGTCCTCATTCAGGGCGAGACGGGCACCGGGAAGGAGCTGATCGCGCGGGCCATCCATAAAGTGAGCCCTCGGCGGAACGCTCCCTTCATCACATTGAACTGCGCCGCTATCCCGGCGACTCTTTTGGAGAGCGAATTGTTCGGCCACGAACGCGGCGCCTTTACCGGCGCTGTGAATCAGCGTATCGGACGCTTCGAAATGGCCGACGGCGGAACGCTCTTCCTGGACGAGATCGGAGAAATCGCCTTGGATCTGCAAGTGAAGCTGCTGCGGGTTTTGCAGGAGCAGGAGTTCGAGCGCTTGGGCAGTACGCGTACCACCCGCGTCAATGTCCGCGTGGTGGCGGCGACGAACCGCGATCTGTTGCAGATGATCGAGGCGAAGGAATTTCGCGCCGATCTCTACTACCGGCTGAGTGTCTTTCCGGTCAGCCTGCCTCCATTGCGCGACCGGCCAGAGGATATTCCGGCGCTGGCGCTGCACTTCATGACAAGATACGCCGCCCGCATGAACAAAGTGGTGGACACTATTCCGGCGGAGACCATGCAGGCGATGCTCGCTTACAATTGGCCGGGTAATATACGGGAGTTACAAAACTTCATGGAACGCGGCGTCATTCTATCGGTGGGTTCCGTATTTCAGCCGCCCTTCACCCCACTGCAGCGCGAGACTAAGGCTGTTGCCGCAGGCCGGAAAACTCTCGAAGACGCCATGCGGGAACATATCCTGCAAGCTCTGGATCAGACCAAGTGGATTCTCGGAGGCCGGCAAGGCACGGCAGCGTACCTGGGCGTTGCACGGACCACTTTGATCGCCAAGATGCGCAGGCTGGGCATTGAGTCCTCACGCACTGGAGGATATAGCAGGAGCGAGAGCCGCCCGGCGGCATTCGGGGCCATGGCATGAACGCGTCCACCGGCTTGGATCAACGAGGTGCGATGAGCAGCCGAAGTCTGATGGTGGTGACCGGGCGCGAGGATCCAATCGATCAGCGAGAACCATTCGGTGCGCTTAGCGAATTCTACCGGGCTTTCAACGGCCGGGATCTCGCGCTGATGGAACGCAACTGGATCTCGTCGGATGAGGCCTCCATGGCGAACCCGCTGGGCGGCATTCGACGGGGGTGGGCCGACATTCGTGAACTTTATGAGCGCGTCTTCCATGGATCGCCGACGTTCAGCGTCGAGTTTCACGACTACACCATTCAGTGCTCTGGCGAGATATTTTACGCCGTCGGCCGGGAGCACGGCGTGCTGCAGGGCGACAATCTGGCGCTGGAACTGAAATTCCGTACCAGCCGGCTGTTCCGATTCACCGGCGACCGATGGCGTCAGGTTCATCACCACGGATCGATTGAAAACCCTGAGCTCCTACTTCGCTATCAAGCGGCGCTGCGCTGAAGGAGGATGTGAATTCTATGCGAGCGAATATTGTGCCGGGTTCTGTGTTTCCCGATTACGCGGGCCAGCGCCGGAAGCTCTCGGATCTGCAAGGGCCCGATCCGATGATTCTGGTGTTGAGCCGCGGAGGCTTCTGCCCGAAAGACCGGCGGCAATCGGAGCGCATTGGACATTCTTATCGGATGCGGGACGGAAGGCGCAAAAGGATCTCGATATCGCTGAGTACACCGATTCGACTCACAATCCAATGATCCCGCACACCATCGTCCTGGAGCCGGGACTCGTCGTCTTCAAAATCTACAACGGATATTGGTTCTTTGGCCGGCCCACTAACGAAGAGCTTCGACTGGATCTGCGGGCGGTTCTGAAGAAGTGCCGCCCGGATTGGGACCTCACCACTCCCGAGATAAAAGAGGCTTGGGAACGGGGTGAAAAAGATCGCTTTTATCCCTACGGCAAAAGCTACGCCGAAATATTCGCGGACCAAGAGTAGGGCGGTCCCCCAGGACCGCGGCCGACGCCCCCGTCGGCCTCCGTTTCTCGTGTGATGGAGGAGCCGGACCAAGGGCCGCAGCGATCGCGGGGCCGCAGCGCTCGCGGGTCCGGCGCGGACGAAGGCGTCCGCGCCACGGCGATTTGTTCGGCGAACTTTTGACGCAGGACACTAGCGGGACGGCGGTAAGGAGGGTTTCATGGAGGGCACGGGAATTCATGGCGCACAACTGGTTTTGTTGCTATTGCTGCTGTTCGTCGCGGCTTTCGCGATGCTGGCGCGAAAGCTTCAGACACCCTATCCAATCGTCTTGGTCATCGCCGGCCTGTTGCTCGGCTTTGTGCCGGGGATTCCCAGAATCACTCTGGATCCCGATCTTATCTTCCTGGTTGTGCTGCCGCCTCTTTTGTACGCAGCGGCGTGGGTTACGTCGTGGCGGGATTTCTCCTACAACCTGGTCAGCATCTCGATGCTGGCGTTCGGACTGGTTGGCTTCACCGTGCTCGGTGTGGCACTGGCGGGCCCTTGGTTGTTCGCCGGTTTTGATTGGCGGATCGGCTTCGTTTTAGGCGCCGCCGTGGCTACGACGGACGCTATTGCCGCCACCTCCATCGCGAAGCGCATTGGTTTGCCGAAGCGCATCGTCGATTTGCTGGAAGGTGAAAGTCTGCTCAACGACGCCACCGGCCTGCTGGCCCTTGAGTTCGCCGTGGCGATGGTAGTCGACGGCCAAGATCCAACGGTTAGTTCCGCTTCCCTGAGACTTTTGTATCTCACCTTCGCCGGCATCGGAAGCGGGCTGATCCTGGCGCGCATCGTGGAATGGTTCGAACATCGAATTGACGACGGCCCTATCGAGATCGCGATCAGTATTCTGGTTCCGTACGCGGCATATCTCACCGCCGAGGCGATTCACGCATCGGGCGTGCTGGCCGTGGTAGCCGCCGGACTGTATCTCGGCCGGAAGAGTTCGGAATTCTTTTCTCCGGGCGTGCGGCTCCAGACTCAAGCCGTCTGGAATTCGCTGACGTTTATTCTGAATGGATTCGTGTTCGTGCTAATTGGGCTGCAGCTTCCCTCCGTGCTGGCCGGAGTTAAAGAATTGAGTCTCGGACGAATCCTCTTGTACGGCGGCCTGTTCAGCGTATTTCTGATTCTGCTCCGCCTGGTCTGGACGTTCCCCGGCGCCTATGTCTCGTACTTCATCCGCAAGCGGCTGCTGCACCAGAACGACAAGCGGCCGGGCGCTCGGCAGATTTTTGTCGTCGGCTGGACGGGAATGCGAGGCGTCCTCGCGCTCGCCGCCGCCATGTCTTTACCGAAGACCATCGCCGATGGCAGCCCCTTTCCCCATCGCGACCTGATCGTGTTCCTGACGTTCTGCGTCATCCTGGTGACGCTCGTATTCCAAGGATTGACGCTTCCCGCGCTGATTCGCATATTGGGTCTCGCGGAGCCTGCGGGGCCGAAGCCCGAGGAGCGGGAAGCGCGGCGGCTGGTGCTCCAAACTGCCCAGGCGCGTCTCGAAGATATCCGTCGAAGCGATCGCTCCGGATTTGCCGAGGTCTACGACGACTTGGAGCAACATTATAAGCATCGTCTGGCCAGTCTCATGGTGGGCGCTGGAGGGCGCGAGCGGGAACAAGACGAGGCCCACGCCGAGCACTACTCCCGATATCTGGATGTCTCGCGCACACTTCTGGAAGTTGAACGACACGCCGCCCTACGCCTGCGCGACGAAGGCCGCATCACCGATGAAGCGCTACGCGAGATGGAGAACGAAATGGATTTAAGCGAGACCCAGCTGATTGCGGCGCTGGACCAACAAACATTAGACGGCCGACCTTATGCACATCGGTGAACGCTCCATTTTGGCGCTCTGCTTTGCGATCCTCCCGCTTTTTGCGGAAAAGCAACCACCTGCTTCCGCAACCGCTCCCGACGTTTTGAATTTCGACGAACTGGTCACCCTGTCCGAGGCGGACCGACCAGCCGCGCCCTTAGAGGAAAAGCTGGACAGGCTCTTGAGGACTCCGTTCTTGAACAACGACCCCGCTGCGATGGGCGGCGGTCCCCATCGGCCTTTAGTAGATGGCGTCGGGCCGGTTCTTCGCGTCGCCAGTTGGAACATCGAGCGGGGCTCGAATTTCGATCTCATCAAGCTGGCCCTCTCCGATCCCGAGAAGTTCAAACAAGCCGCGCTGGAACGAGGGGCGCTGGACGCCGGCAAACAGGCGAAGATCGAGCGGCAGCTGCGGACCCTGCGCGATGCCGACATTATCGTTCTGAACGAAGTGGATCTGGGAATGAAGCGGACCGACTACCGTGATGTCACGCGCGACCTGGCCCGCGCCCTGGGAATGAATTACGTGTTCGGAGTGGAGTTCGTGGAAGTGGATCGGCTGGACGACCTCGGCATCGAAAAGATCCAACTGGAAGATCCGGCCCTCACTCAGCAGATACGCGAAGACCTGAGGCCCGATCCGGCCCGTTACCTCGGTCTCCACGGAAATGCCATTCTGAGCCGATATCCGATCCAGCGCGCCCGGATCGTGCGATTGCCCGTTTGCCATGACTGGTACACCGCAGAGAAAGCTGCGATTTCCAAACTCGAAAAAGGCAAGCGGCTCGCGGCTAACAAGGTTTTTCTGGAGAGAATCGAACGCGAGGTTCGCCGGGGTGGGCGCATGGCCCTGATTGCCGACGTGAGAATCCCGGATTTGACGGACGGCCTAGCCACGGTAGTCGACGTTCACCTGGAAAACAAATGTAAGCCCGAGTGCCGCACCTTGCAGATGGATGCGCTGCTCTCCCAAATCAAAGAAGTCGAGCATCCAGTGATTATGGCGGGTGATTTAAATACCACGGGAACGGACGGGACGCCGACGTCTATCCGCCGTGAGATTCTCAATCGAGTGAAGAACTACGAGTTTTGGGTAACCCAGGCTCTAAGATGGGGAACCCCCGCTTCTCTGCCGCTGGCAGTGCTGACGCCGGTGAAGTACTTCAAGAATTATCGGGATCCGACGTCCACGCATGTTCCGTTCGTGGGCAACAACAAGGAGGCGATCCTGTTCCGGCACGTCGAGCAGTTTCGCTTCGTGGATCGAAACGCCTTTGATTTTCGCGGAGAAACGGAGCACAACCTGCACGACAAGGGCGGAACTCTGGCGAACAGCAATCAGCGGGCGCGTAAGGGATTTGAGCCGACGTTCACGTTGAAGCGCGACTTTGGCGGGCTGGTGGGCAGCTACAAGCTCGACTGGATTCTTGTGAAGCCGTTTATCCCGCGGCCGCGGGGCGGAGGGATGAGCTACGAATTCGCGCCGCATTTTCCGGTCACGATGCGCGATCTGAATAACGCCGTGCCGGATGGCGTTTCCGATCACGCGCCTATCACTGTAGATCTTCCACTTATGGATCCGGCGGCGATAAAGACAGGTTCGGAGTAAGTCACTTGGGTTTCCCGCCCTGGCTTCCTGAATCGAAATTCGAAAGCGCGCCGCCACAGTGTGTGTAGCCGGAGCGAATCGCGGGAAGGCGGACAGTCCAGTTGGGGTGCGCGGGCGAGGGATATTTCGCCAATGCGGCAAGCGCCGCCTGCATATCGCTCCGGCTGAGACCGCTCTTGGCCAGAGTGCAGCCGGCCCACGCATCGGCGCGCAACTCGGGTGTCCAGCTCGTCTTGATCCAAGCGGCTCCAATGCTATCGTCCAATGCATGACCAAACTCGTGGGCGATAATCGCGAGGATTCCCGCATCGCCAAAGCTTGCGTAGACAGCCGCGAAGAACTGAGGCGCATATACCAGCTTGGCCTGCCCGGCGTTGGCGATCAATGCGACATTGGGCGCAGTCGGATTGCGAAACAAGGCGACGCCAGGGCAGTTGGCGGCACAAATGGCTTTCTCCGCCGTATTCACCCGGCTGGCCACCTGCATGGCGTCGCTGCTGGGACGCTGATCGGCTGAAGGCTGATAAGAGGCTGCGCCCGGCCCCAATGCACAGAGGACTTGAGCTACCGCGCCGACCGGCGAAAAAAGCATGAGGAGGGCCGTGCTGCGTGCTTTCCACATCGCTTAAAACGTGCGGTACTGCCGGCCGAGCAGGGTGTGCAGGCCATTCATCCGCTCATCAGTGCCGGTCAGTAAATCATCGGGAAATTTCCGGTAAGTCAGAATGCGGCGATAAATCTCCGCGGAGCGGCGGGAGTTCAATCCCATTCCCGCCAGGTACTGCAACCGGAGGTTCATATCTTCGTTCAGAGCAACGCCAGAAACCATCGGCTGCAGATCCGAAGCCCGGCCTGTATAAGTGGCGAGTAAGTCCACGGCCGAATGAAATCCCGCATCGGCGAGCGAAGCCGAGACGCCCGAATACGCGGATTGATCGAGCCGCTGTTGCAGCGCATCCACGTTGATGGGAGACGAATCCTGGCGCCCGAGCAAGACCAGGTCGTATCCATCGCCCTGGAAATAGTTGCTCCACACCGTTGCGTTCGGGAAGACGCTAAAGAAAGTCGCCAGCTCGGTTTTGACGGTTTCCTCGTCGCTTTCGTAGATCGGAAGCCACTGCGCCACTACGCCGCCGGGGTTCAGACGGCTTTTGACCAGTTCGTAATACTCCTTCGAGTAGAGTGTGGAAGTCCCTTTCACCCAAGGATGGATTGGATCGGTGGTGATCACGTCGAACTTATTTGGAGCGGTCAAGATATAATGCCGCGCGTCATCATAAACGATGCGAGTGCGGTTGTCGTGCAGGACATGGTAGTTTTCCTTGCCAAAGAATTCGTCCGAGGCCGGCGGGATCAGGCCTTCCAATTCGCAAATCACGATGCTCTGCACGTCCGGGTAAGGAACAAACGAGCCGGCGGTAACGCCCGCGCCAAACCCCACCACCAGCACCGATCGCGGGGCGCCTGCAGAATGAAGCAGTGCCGGGATATGTCCCATCATGCGCTGCAGACGCATGTCCAGCGGGGCCGAGGACGCTTCCGATTTTCCGCTCACGTAAAAGAATCGTTGATCTCCGCGCTGGGTGATCACGACCGAGGAATTGACGCCTTCTCCAATGAACAGCGGCGCCGTTTGCGCATCCGCGGCGGCGTCCAGGCCATTGAGGATGGGCGCAATGCGCCGCCCGTATGCGACTAACTGCCAGGGAACATCGGACACCGTGGCGGCCAAACCCCACGCGACGAATACCGTGGCTGCCACGGCGCCCACAGCCGTAAGAGCAGCCGCCTGTTTTCGCGTTCCAAGCACTGCCGATACCAATGCGACCGCCGCCCCGGTTGCCGCCAGCCAGATCAAGAGCTCTTGAGATCCCCGTGTTCCGATGGAGGGAATCAGCAACAAACTGAACACGAGCGCACCGACAATGGATCCAGCGGTATTGACGGCGTAGACCGATCCGGAGAGGCGAGCCGGATCCTCGCCATCCGCCGCCACGCCTGCCAGTGCCAGCGGGAAGCTGGCGCCCCACAGCAGCGTGGCCGGAAAAATGGCGCGCAGGCAGCGCGTGAAATCCAAATCGAAATTGAACCAGGGATTTATAGAGAGCCAGGGATCGACGGGCCAATACGGTAGCACATGCGCGAGCGTGAAAGCAGTCCAGGCGATGGCAGCCGCGAGCAGGATCTGGCAGGCGGCCAGCGCCACTCTGGGTTGGCGGAGCACTCTTTGAGCGCTGCGAATGAGAAGCGAGCCGATACTGCTGCCGGCCCAAAGGCCCAGCAAAAACACCCCGAGAATGATGGAGAACGTATATACGGTCGCTCCTAGGAGCAAAGAAAGCAGACGTGTCCACACAACCTCGGCGCCAAGGGCCGATATTCCCGAGAGCGCGATCACCACGTAGATCAGTACTGCACTCGGGGCGCGCTTCGCTGCGAATTGGATGGGATTCGGCTCGTTGTCCCTCTCGGCCGGCTCGCGGTGCATGAAGCCCGCCAGCACGAACGCGAGCCCGGCTACGCCCAAGTTGATCGCGGCCGCGGTGTAAGTCGCGAATCCCATGTTATGCACGCGCAGCAGGTAGAATCCGGCAAACAGGCAGCCAAACACCGCCCCCGCCACATTCGCGCTATAAAGGAACCCGAGCCGGGAAATTCCCTTGGGCGTGGTCCCAACTGAGCGGGCAATCGCGGGAAACGAGGCGCCCATCAGTAGCGTCGGCGGCAGCAGGCAGACGGCGGCAACTGCCCCGCGCAGCACTACTCCGAGCAGCCCCGATGTGGCGCCCGCAACATAGAGGCGTCCGACCAACGGGACGCCCAACAGTGCGGCGATCCCGAATGCCGCGATCCCCAATTCCAAAAGCGCATACACGCGCATGGGATGGTGACGCGCCGAAACCATCCGCGCGAAGGCGGCGCTGCCCAGGCATAAACCACCCATGTAGGCGGCGAGCAGCAATCCAAGCGATACGGCCGACGAGCCGATCACCAATTGCAACAACTGGAACCAGACGATTTCGTAGATCAACGCCGCGCAGCCGCTGGCGGCAAACAACAGCACCAAGGGGGCGACATAGCGAAGTTCGGGTGGGGGTGTCTTGGTTGCGACCTCGACCGGCTGAGATTTGGGAGGCTTTCCGAGGACTACTGAGGAGCGTCTGGACATTCCCTCACTTAGGTTATCCTGTGGGGCAGGTCATTATTCTGCCCCACAAGATTAGCCCACACAACACTAAAACGTGAAGCGCGCGATCAACTGGCCGCTCCTGGGCTGGGCGCCGGCGCCCTCCACGTAGTTCACGAACCCATAACCGGCCGATAAGAGGCCGCTCTGGTACGTAGGCGTTCCCAGGATACCGAGGGTGTTGCCATGAGACGCCACAGTCTCTGGAGTGGTGGACGGCAGACCGAAGATTCCCACTCCATTTGCTGGGATCGAGTAGAACAGCCGGTTGAAGATGTTCTGGAATTCCGCGCGGACTTGGAGC
>Ga0182024_10003000_pt1 | contig 40929 bp, 41 predicted proteins | sample P32metaG_FD_120480 | JGI IMG/M metagenome (GOLD analysis project Ga0182024, IMG submission 120480) | Permafrost microbial communities from Stordalen Mire, Sweden - P3-2 metaG (Illumina Assembly) | ecosystem: Environmental > Terrestrial > Soil > Wetlands > Permafrost | place: Sweden: Stordalen...
CAGCCGCTCGGTGAGATGTTCGCCCGGCGGCCGGGGTTTCGTTTTCGCAAGATGGGCGCGGTGCCCGGAGATGATCAGAGCTGCGGTACCGCGACGTGTTCGGCCTCGATCAGCCGGCCGACGGCGTCGATCAGCGCCAGGTGGGTGAAGGCCTGGGGGAAGTTGCCCAGGTGTTCGCCTGTCGCAGCATCGATCTCCTCGGCGTAGAGATGCAGCGGTCCGGCGAAGGCGAGCAGCTTCTTGCACAGGGCTCGTGCCCGCTCCTGCTCGCCGATCATGGCGAGGGCCGTGACCAACCAGAACGAGCAGATGGTGAAGGTGCCCTCCTTCCCCTCGAATCCCGTGTCGGTGGAGTCCACCTTGTAGCGCAGGACCAGCCCGTCCTCGGTGAGTTCGTCGGCGATGGCGAGCACCGTGGCCCGCACCCGCTCGTCGTCCGCAGGCAGGAACTCCATGATCGGGATCAACAGGAGGGAGGCGTCCAACTCGTCGTTGCCGTAGGCCTGCCGGAAGCGGCCCTTGGCATCGACGCCCTGGTCGAGGATCTCGGCTTTGAGCTGGTCGGCCGCCTCCTGCCACTTCTCGGCCCGCTCGTGGTCTTGCCTGACGCGGGCCATGTCGGCGCCACGGTCCATGGCCACCCAGCACAAGACCTTGGAGGCGGTGAACTGCTGGGGCTCACCCCGGATCTCCCAGATGCCCTGGTCGGGGTCGCCAGCGTGCGCAATGGCCGACTCGACAAAACCGGCCACGCCCTCCCAGACGGGCTTCACGATCTGCGCCGCGCCCTGCCTGAGGTGGATGTCGACGGCATCGAGGATCATTCCCCAGACGTCGTTCTGGTGCTGGTCCCAGGCGCCGTTGCCCACCCGCACTGGCCGCGAGTCACGCCAGCCCGACAAGTGATCGAGGGTGGACTCGGTGAGGTCCTTGCGTCCGTCGATGCCGTACATGATCTGCAGGTTGAACTCGCCGCCTCCCCCGGCCACCGCCTCGAGCACGAAGGCGAAGTACTCGAGCGCCTCCCAGTCGAACCCGATCCGGTACAGCGAGCGCAACATGAACGAGGAGTCACGGATCCAGGTATAGCGATAGTCCCAGTTCCGGGCGCCACCGGGGGTCTCGGGCAGCGAGGTGGTGGCGGCCGCCATGATGGCGCCACTAGGGGCGTAGCTCAGACCCTTGAGCGTCAGTGCGCTGCGCTCCATGTAAACGCGCCATGGGTGGTCGGGGAACGTGCCGTTGGAGAGCCAGTCCCTCCAGTAGCTGACCGTGGTCGCGAGCTGCGCCTGCGCCTCGTCCAGGTTGGTGGGCTGGCCGCCGGTCCACGACAGCGAGACAAATGCGCTCTCACCCTTGTCCAGCGTCGTGCGCCCGTAGCACCGCGCGCCCGCCGCTCCGAGACGGAGGGACGACGTCATGGTGAGCACCGGGTCGCCGGCAGGCGGGCGGCCCGTCATGACCTCGTAGCCGTCCCCCTCGTAGGCCCACATGCCGGTCTGGGCCCCGTATTCGAACACCGGCACGGCGTTGGCCACTACTTCGACGTGGCCCTCGATGCATGTGGCCAGCCGAAGGAGGGTTCCCGAGGCGGCGGAATCGCCGGGGGCACGCCGGTAGTCGGCGCGCCGGGTCCCGTCCGCCACGGGCTGCACAACCAACAGGTCCTGCACGAGGAGCCACCCACTCGGGGTGTGCCACGTCGTCTCCAGCACCATGGTCCCGGGTATGTAGCGCCGCTGATGCGGCACGTGGGTGTTCATGGGAGCGAACCGGAAGTTGCCGGCGGTGCGGTCGAGGATGGCGCCGAAGACACTAGGGGAGTCCGGCCGGGGAAGGCACAACCACTCGACGGAGCCGTCCGGGGCCACGAGGCAGTTGTTCTCGCAGTCCGAGAGAAACCCGTAGTCAGCGATCGGAGGGAAGCTTTCAGCCAGACTTACTTCTGCGTCATCGGTCACATCTGAATCGTAGGGACTCTGACCGGGTTCAGCATCACCCGATTGGGATGAGCTTCCGGAAGTGACCACGAGGTAATAAGGCGAGTGACGATTCGGTGATCCGTGGGTGATTTCGGGGGCCAAAGATCATCGATCGCTTTCGGTCGTCCCGCTCGGTACGGTAGGACGTCGCTCGAGACCGTGCCCTCGGCGGGCGCGTCTGGAAGGTGCACATGACTGACGAACTGCAAGGCAAGGTCGCAATCGTGACCGGAGGCAACACGGGCATCGGCAAGGCGGTGGTGCTGGCTCTCGCGGAGCGGAGCGCGAGTGTCGTCATCGACTACGTCTCCAACCCGCAGGCCACCGAGGATCTCGAGCGCAAGATCGCCGACCTCGGCGAGTCCGCCACCGCGGTGGAGGCGGATGTCTCCAAAATCGAGGACCTCCAGCGGATGATCGACACGGCGATCTCCGCCTACGGCCGCCTCGACATCATGGTCAACAACGCCGGCGTCGAAACCCGCACGTCAATCCTGGACACGACGGAGGATCAATACGAGAAGGTCCTCAACATCAACCTGAAGAGCGCGTTCTTCGGGACCCAGTTGGCGGCCAAGCAGATGATCGCCCAGGGCGGTGGCGGTCGCATCATCAACATGACATCGGTCCACGAGGACTGGCCCATGCCCGGCAACACCGCCTACTGCCTCTCGAAGGGCGGCATGCGCATGCTGACGAGGACGGCCGGCGTGGAGCTCGCCCCCCACAACATCTGCGTCGTCGGCGTTGGCCCCGGCGCCGTGAACACGCCGATCAACGCGCAGACGATCGCCGACCCCGCCGCGCTGGCCAAGCTCAATAGCGCCATCCCAATCGGCCGGATGGCCGAACCGGAGGAGATCGCCTCAGTGGTGGCGTTCCTCGCTGGCGACGGGGCCAGCTACATCGCGGCGACCACGATCTTCGCGGACGGGGGCATCATGCAGAGCAGTCCCGGACTCTGATTCGTGGTCGATATGTTGATCGTGGCCGGGACATTCACCGTCGACCCGGACCGGCGCGCCGAATTCCTCGAAAGCCGCTTGGAGGCGATCCACACCTCCCGCGGGGAGCAAGGATGTCTGCAGTACGCCATGAGCGCCGACGCCGTCGACCCGTCCGTGGTGCGGCTCTTTGAAATCTGGTCCTCCCGGGCCGACCTGCAGACGCATCTCGAGCGCGCCAGGTCGTCGGCGCCGCCCGAGGGGGGCGTTCCCGTTCTTGCGCACGATCTCAAGATGTACGTGCATGCGCAGGAGCAAGTCTTCGGCGCGTAGACGTCACCGTCTGTAGCAATCAGAAGACCGCGTTTTCCGAGACACACCTGGCGGCCAAGCAGGACGACGTCGGCACCTTCGGCCCTATGTGCTCTCGGCCGGAGCGGCGGTCTCGGTGGGAGCCTTTTCGACCGGGCTCGCGGAGCCGTCCACCTTTGGCACGGAGAGGCGCTTGCGGAAGGTGTAGTAGCCCCAGATCTGGTAGCAGAGGACGATGGGAAAAAACACCACCGCCACCACGGTCATGACCCTCAACGAATAGCCGGGACTGGCCGTGTTCGAGATGGTCAGGTTGTAGGCGGCATTGGTGCTCGAGATCATCACCCTGGGATACAACTCGCTGAAGATCGTCCCCACCGCGCCGGCGATGCCAATGGCTGCCGCGGTGAAGGCCCAACCTTCGGCCTTGGCCTGGGCGGCCCAGGCGGCGGCGATCACGGCGAAGAGCGAGAGCGCCTCAATGGGCTTGGGGACGAAGCCGGTACCGAGCCCGACATGGACCCAGGTCATGAAGCCGAAGGTGACGAGGATGGCCACACCGCCGACGGTGGCCGACGCCTTCTGCGCCCGGTCGTGGATCTCACCGGTCGTCTTCAGGGTCAGGTACGTCGCTCCCATGAGCAGCGAGAGCACCAGCAGGGTGAGCCCCGACCACAGCCCGAAGGGCGTGAGCAGGTCGAGAAAGTTCCCGGTGAAGTTATGGGAACTGTTGATGGGCAGACCGTGGAGCAAATCGCCCAGCGCCACCCCGAGCAGGAACGGAATGAGAGCGCTGCCCAGCGTCAGGGCCCAACGCCAGGAACTCCGCCAGCGCGGGTCGTCGAATTTGCGCTGGTACTCGAAGGAGACCCCTCGGGCCATAAGCGCAGCCAGCAGGATCACCACCGCGAGGTAGAGAGACGAGAACCAGGTGGCATACCAGCCTGGGAAGGCGGCAAAGATCGCTGCGCCCCCCACAATCAGCCATACCTCGTTGCCGTCCCAGACCGGTCCGATTGTGTTCACCAGCACGCGACGTTCCAGGTCGTTGCGCCCGATGAATGAATGGAGCATGCCGACCCCGAAGTCGAAGCCTTCCAGCACGAAGAAGCCGACCCAGAAGATGGCGACGATGACGAACCAGAGATCGGCGAGTGAGAAGCCACCCATGACGACCTCCTAGTAGACGAGGGCCAGGTCGTCCTCGTCGGACGACTCCAGCTCTGCAGTGGCGGATGGGGCGGACCCGGGCGTGCCGGAGCTGTCTTCGGGATCGGGCATCAACTTGGCCAGTGGATCCTCGCCGAGCGATCGGCGGCCGTAGCGGATCATGAGCCAGGTGTTGGCTACCCCGAGCACGGCGTAGATCACGTAGAAAACGATGAGCGAGATCCAGATGTCCGTTGCGGATACAGAAGCGGAGACACCGTTCTTCGTCAACATGAGGCCCTGCACGATCCACGGCTGGCGGCCGTTCTCGGTGAGCATCCAGCCGGCGGTATTGATTACGAAGGGCAAAATCACCATCCAGGGCGCCACGCGTAAGAACCATCTGGCCCGATCGAGCCGATGCCGGTAGAGCAGCCAGGCTCCCCAGAGGGCGAAGACGAAGACCAGCGAGCCCAAGTAGGCCATGACTCGCATCGACCAGTACTGAATGAACACGTTGGGGATGTAGTCGCCCGGTCCGTACTCCTTCTGGTATTCGGCATTGAGGTTGTTGAGCCCCTGCACCGTGCCGTCGACGTGGTTCGTGGCGAGGATGGACAAAAGGTCGGGGACCTCGAAGATCTGGGTGGGGGTTTCGTCGTTGTTCCCGCCGCCGATCTGGAAGAGGGAGAACGAGCAGTGGCCGTCACAGGTGTTCCAGAGCGCCTCGGCGGCGGCGATCTTCATCGGCTGGTACGTGCCCTCCACGACGCCGAGCTCGCTGCCCACGAAGAGATTGAAGGCAACGGTGGGCAACAGGACCACCAGGGAGATGACCGCAGTGCGACGGAAGGCCTCGACCTGGTTCTTCCGATGGAGGTGCCAGGCGGACACGGCGAGCATCACCGCGGCGCCCGTGACGAGGGAGGCCACGACGACGTGGGTGTAGCCCCATAGGAAGACCGGGTTCGTGAAGAGGGCCCAGATGTTGTTCAGCTGGGGCTGGTGGGTGCTGTTGTTCGTCGTGTAGCCGACAGGGTGTTGCATCCAGGAGTTGGCCGCAATGATGAAGGCTGCCGACAGCATGGTCCCCGCAGCAACCAACCAGATGCAGGCCAGGTGGGCCTTCTTCGAAATGCGGTTCCAGCCGAAGATCCAAATCCCGAGAAATGTCGACTCCAGGAAGAAGGCGGCGAGCCCTTCCATCGCCAGCGGTCCACCGAACACGTTGCCCACCAGCCGCGAGTAGGCGGACCAGTTCATGCCGAACTCGAACTCCTGAATGAGTCCCGTCACCACACCGACCGCCACGTTGATCAGGAGCAGCGATCCGAAGAAGCGGGCCAGCCGGCGATAGGTATCGTCGCTGTTGCGGTACCACGCCGTCTCGAGGAGGGCGACCAAGAACGCGAGACCGATGGTGATCGGCACGAAGAGGAAGTGGTAAATGCTCGTGCTGGCGAACTGCCAGCGGGCGAGGTCGAGGCTCACGGGGTGTCGCTCCCTTCATTGAGGACGGCCGAGAGCCCCTCGGAAGAGGGGGACCGCGGTTCGACCGGAGGCCGGGCATTCATCAACTCGTCCCACCACAGTCCGGCGTAGTGGCCACCGGACGTCACGAGATCGCGATGGGTGCCGCGTTCCACCACGCGGCCCTCGTCGAGAACGATGATCTCGTCCACCTGCTCGAGTCCCGTCAACCGGTGCGTGATCAGCAGGGTGGAGCGGCCTTCGGTGAGGGTCAGCAGGTCGGCGGTGAGGGAGTCAGCCGCGGCTGGTTCGAGGTGCTCGCCCGGTTCATCGAGCACCAGGATCGGGAAGTCGGCCAAAAGAGCGCGGGCGACGGCGACCCGTTGGCGCTGTCCTCCTGACAGCCGGGCCCCCATCGGGCCCACTGCGGTGCGGAGCGAGTCGGGCAGCCCTGCCAGCCAGGTGCCGAGGCCCACCCTGGTCAGAGCACCGGCAAGGTCCTCCTCGGTGGCGGAGCGCCGCCCGACGCGGAGGTTCTCGGCCAGCGTCGTGTCGAAGAGGTGGGGCCGCTGCTCCACCAGGCCGACGACGTGCCGAACGTCGTCGGCAGCGAAGCGCTGCAATGGCACTCCATCGAGCATGATCTCCCCGGCGTCAGCCGGTAGGAAGCGCACGAGCAGGTCGGCGAGGGTGGACTTGCCGGCGCCGCTGGGGCCAACCAGTGCGACGCGACGTCCGGGCGTCAGCTCCAGGTCGACGCCACGTAGTGCGGCGCGCCCAGCGCCCGGATAGGAAGCCCAGACGTCGCGCAGGGCGAGCGTGTGTGGCGCGGTACCGACCGCCACCGGCGTCGCCGGATCGTGCACGATCGCCCGCGCGTCCATGGCCTCGAAGACCCGTGCTGCCGCCACCCGTGAGCGCTGCAGCGCCTGGGTGGCGGCGGGCAATGGCGACGCCAACTCGAACGTGGCCAGCGGGACGAGGGCAAGGACGGCGAGCAGTGCACCGTTGAGCGAGCCGGCGTGGGTGGCGTCGACCCCTACCGTCAGCGCGCCCCAGCTGGCCAACCCCGCCAGCGCCGTGGTGAGGCCGAGACCGATGCCGGTGGTTCCGGCACCCTGTCGGGCCACCTCCCGCAAGCGGCCGTCCGAGTCGTCGAGTCGGCCCAGCTGTTCGCCGACGGCGCCCATCACGAGGAGCTCCGGCGCGCCCTCCACGAGGTCCACCACACTCGCCGAGAGCTCGCCACGCACCGCGGCCTGCCGGGACTCCTCCCGGCGCGCCAAGCGACCGGTCAGCCACGGGACGGCCGTGGCTGCGAGGACGAGGGCCACCAGGAGGATGACACCGGCTTGGGGGAGGAACCACCAAAGGGCCGCCACTGTGCATGCGCCGACCAGTGCCGCGACCAGGAACGGTTGCAGCACGCGGAGCACCACATCCTGCAGCGAGTCCACGTCATTGACGAAGCGCGCCATGAGATCGCCCCGGCGGAAGGCGGGGAGGCCCGCGGGAGCCACCGCTTCGAGCCGGGCGAACACACGAACGCGGAGGTCGGCCAGCACGCGGAGGGCGGCGTCGTGGCCGACCAGCCGCTCGCCGTAGCGGAGGAAGCCCCGTGAGAGTCCGAAGAACTGCACCCCCACGATCGCCAGGGTGAGTGACGCCTCGGATGGGTGCTGAGCGGCGCGCGAGATGAGCCAGGCCGACGTCCCCATCAGCGCGACAGAGGCACCGATCGCGCCGGCACCGAGCAGGGAGGCCTCGGCCAGCCGGCGGCGGGCGGCGCGGGCAATCCGCAGTGTTCGGATGATGCCGGCGCGTCCGTTGCTCACGTCGTCACTTCGATCGGCGCGGGCAACTCGACCACACGGTCCGCGAGCGCAGCGAGCGCAGGACGGTGAGCCACGAGCACGGCGGTGCGACCGTTGATCAGCTGGCGCACGGCCGACAACACTTCGCCCTCCGTCCGGCCGTCGAGGCTGGCAGTGGGCTCGTCGAGCAGGAGGAGCGGCGCGTCTCGTATAAAGGCGCGGGCGAGCGAGACACGCTGGCGCTCGCCGGCCGAGAGCCCCGTCCCGCCCTGCCCCAGCTGGGTGTCCGCACCGTGTGGAAGGCGTCGCACGACCTCGGTCAGGCCGGCGGCCTCGAGCGCAGCCGCCACCTCGGCATCTGACGCGTCGGGGCGGCCGAGCCGGATGTTTTCGGCCACCGAGCGGGCGAAGAGGTGGGGCCGCTGGGGCACCCAACCGATGTGGCTGCGCCAGTCGTCGAGGTCGAGCTCGGCGAGCTCCACACCGCCGAGGGACACGGACCCGGCATCTGGGACGCGCAGGCCCAAGATCACCGAGAGCAGCGTCGACTTGCCGCAGCCGCTTGGCCCGGTGATCGCCACGGTCTCCCCTGGGGCAACGATGAGACTGGCACCGTCGAGCGCAGGCACGCGCCGACCCGGATAGGTGAGCTCCAGGCCACTGATGCGGATCGCGGTTCCTGCGGCCTTGGTAGAAGCGCCCGCTGGGGCCAGGCCGGGCTGTTCCAACAGCGTGAAGACATCTTGCGCCGCTTGCGTCCCGTCGGCGCTGGCGTGATAGTTGGCACCGAGCGCCCGTAGAGGCAGGTAGGCCTCCGGAGCGAGCACGAGCACGAAGAGTGCGTCGCGGAATGACATGTTCCCATCGAGAAGGCGAAGCCCGACTGCGACTGCGACCAGGGCGACCGACACAGTGGCCAGCAGCTCCAGAATCAGGGACGACAGGAACGTCAGCCGAAGGGTGGCGAGCGTGGTCGTACGGTAACGATCGGTCACGTCGGCGATGGACCGGGCCTGGGCCTTGGCCCTCCCGAACACCTTGAGGGTGGGCAGCCCGGCGACCACATCGAGGAAGTGGCCGGCCAGCTTCTGCAGCGAACGCATACGGGCCATGGTGCGGTCCCTCGTGGTGGCGCCGACCAGAGCCATGAAGAGCGGGATCAGAGGCAGACTGACAGCAATCAACACGGCGCTGACCCAGTCCGCCCCAGCCACGACGGCGATGATGGCGACCGGCACGATCACGGCCAAGAACAGTTGAGGCAGGTAACGGGCGAAGTAGCCGTCGAGCGCGTCGATGCCTGTCGTCATGAGCGTGCTGAGTCGTCCCGGGTCGTTCCGCTCGGACCCGGCCGGGCCCAGCGCGGCGACGCGCTCGGCGGTGGCGCGCCGGAGCTCCGACTTGGCCGAGGCAGACGCGCGATGTGCCGTGCGCTCGGCGGCCCAGGCGAGAAGCGATCGACCGACGATCACGGCGAGCAACACCAGCAGGGCACCGCGGAGCGACCCCAGCGTCCGGTGGTCGAGGAATGCGCCTGCGACCACCTGGGCGATCAGCCAGGCCTGGGCGATGAGAAGGAGAGCCGTGACGCCGCCGATGGCGACGGCCAGCACCAGGAACCGGCGCGTGGCGCGCGCGTAATGCAGGAGCCGGGGGTCAAGGGCGCCGCCGCGCCGCTCCCGTCCCGTGGCGGGGGGATGCTCCTTGGTCGCCTGCGCCGCTGCGTCCACCGTGCCCCCTCTTTAGTACGCCGCGGTCATCACCGCACGCGAGGTCTGATGGCGTGTCCTTGACGCCGTGGACCCTGGCGCACCAGGGTGGCGCCGTGGCTCGAGCCCTCCCCAACACCGACCCGGCGCTCCGCCGGTGCTGGCACCTAGTGGGCCGCTCCGGCGAGGTGACCGAGCAGTCGCACCCCTTTGCACACCGAGAGGTGCGCCGGGTGCTGGGCGACCTGGTGGCGGCCGTCGAAGATGGTGCGCAGTGACAGCGGTCACCGTTGTCGACCACCCTGTCCTGGCCCATCGGTTGGCCCAGCTACGCGACCGCCAGACCGGCAGCGACACGTTTCGACAACTGATCTCGGAGGTGTCCGGCCTCCTGGCCTATGAGGCCCTGCGTGACCTGGGCACCGCAATGGTCACCGTCGACACGCCGGTGGCCGATGCCGCGCAGGCACGCCGTGTGGCAGAGGTCGTGCTGCTGGTGCCGATCCTGCGCGCCGGGCTCGGCATGATCGAGGCAATCCAAGCGATCGTGCCATTGACCGAGGTGGCCCATGTCGGCCTGCGCCGTGACGAGGCGACGTTGCGCTCCGAGGTCTACCTGAACCGCTTGCCCCAGGACCTCAGTGACCGCCGGGTCATCGTGTGCGATCCAATGCTCGCCACCGGCGGCTCGCTCGGTCAGGTGTGCGAGTTGGTGCGGGTCAGGGGCGCAGCCGAGATCATTGCGCTCTGCGTTCTGGCGTCCGAGCCGGGCCTGGCCGCCTTCGGAGGCGCCCATCCGGCTGTGCGCGTGTTCTGCGCCGCGGTCGACCCAGAACTGAACGACGCCGGGTTCATAGTGCCCGGGTTGGGGGATGCTGGGGACCGCCTCTTCGGGCCGCCGAGCTGAATCCGACCCACAGGTCGATGTGCCGTCGTGACGGTCCCGCTCGCCGGACCCATTCTCCGACCGGCAGATTGCGGCAGCGGTTTCTCTTTCGTCGCCGCCCGATCACGCGATCACCCCGGCGAGGGAGGGGGATTGTCATCCGCACCGAAAGTACGCGACTTCCCGGTCGTTCGAGACCGTGCGACCTTTATTCCGATTCCATCCGCACCTCGGGCCCGGCCAGCGGCATGAGGTACCCGAAGAATGCCACCAGCGTGCCGACCAACATCAGCAGCAGCCCTGCGAACCGAGAGGGGTGATAGGCGGCCAGCATCCCACCACCGGCGCCGAGCGCGAGGCCGGCCAATCCGATCACCACTCCGGCGCGTCCGATCCGCTCTCGGAGCGCCACCAGGACGAGGCACATCGCGGTAAGCGTCAGCGCACCGCCGAGGCCGGCATGGACCAGGTAGGCGATTTCGCCCCGCTCGGGGAGCCACCCGTCAGGACGACCCACAGGCACCAAGACCAATGCGACAACGCCCGTGACAAATTCGACACCGACGCCGACCATCATCAGCGTCCAGACCCACTTTCCCACTCGTTGGGATTGCCCGCCGAGGTGGTCTGCCGACGATGCACCGCCTGCAGCTTCCTGCGAGTCCGGATCCGGTCCGACGTGAGGAGGGCCATGTTCGGCGAAGGTCACCGGTGCCAAGTTATGTGAGTTCAACGCGGCGCGCCGCGGCAGTGCACTACAAGCCGATGTCCTCGTGCCAGACCTCGGGGTTGGTCGCAATGTAGTCACCCAACAACTGAATGCATTCGTCATCGTCGACGAGCACCACCTGGCAGCCGTGTTCGGCCACCCAGGTGTGACCACCCTCGAAGTTGCGGGCCTCGCCGATCAGCACAGTGCCGATGCCGAACTGGCGCAGGAGGCCGCTGCAATACCAACACGGTGAGAGCGTCGTGACCATGACGCAGTCGGCGTAGTCGCGCCTGCGCCCAGCGGCCCGGAAGGCAGCCGTCTCAGCGTGCATGGAGGGATCGCCGTCCTGGACACGACGGTTGTGGCCGCGCCCGAGCAGGGTCCCGTCGGAGTGGAAGAGGGCGGCGCCGATCGGGATGCCGCCTTCTGCGAGCCCGTGGCGGGCCTCGGCCACGGCGACGGCGAGCATCTCGCGCACGAGCGGCTCACCGAGGGGCTCAGTGGGGGACATATGCTCGGAGGGAAGAGTCATGTCCACGGCCGCCGATCGTACCTACACGACCACCGTGGGGAGCCAGCAGATGGACCTGCCACTTGTCGCGCTTTCCGACGAGCTGACGATCGCGCTCCTCATCACCGTCGATTGGGGCGTGGAGTTCGCGGAGACGGCCGGCCGGGAGTTGGCCGAACTCATGCGGCCGGCGCAGCCCGAAATCGTCGTCTCCGTGGCCACCATGGGCATCCCGCTGGCCATCGAGGCCAGCCGCGCCCTGGGGCTCGACGACTACGTGATCCTGCACAAGACGCCAAAGATCCATCTGGGCGAGTCGTGGGCCGAGCCGGTGCTCTCCATCACGACGGACAAGCCGCAGCGCCTGCGCATGGATCCGGCCCGCGTCGCCGCCGTTCGAGGCCGACGCGTGGCCGTCGTCGATGACGTCATCTCCACGGGTGCATCCCTTTCTTCGGCACTCCGCCTGGTTCGCCGGATGGAGGCGGAGCCGGTCGTCATCGGCACTCTCATGACCGAGGGCGGCGCGTGGAAGCGTGCGCTGGGCAAGGACGCGGCCCTGGTCCGTGCCCTCGGCAGCATGCCGCTGTTCCATCCCGATTCCTCCGGGGGTCTCGTCGCAGACTGGGACTGACCAACCGGCCTCCGACCTCACACTGCCGACAGCAGCCCTTCCTCCCGAAGAAGCACCTCCTGCGCGTCCGCCTGCCGTGACAGCTTGGCGTGAGCCAGGAGGTAATAGACGGCGCCACCGACGCCCATCCCCAGGAACACGCTGAAGTCGGCTCCGTTGTTGTGGTACGTCACCTCGTTCAGCCAATGGGGAAGATGGAATGTAGCGGAGAGGGCCGATACAGCGGCGAACATCCCGATCACCTGGGCGATGATCGCAGGCCAGAAGACGCCACCGGTGCTCCAGTACAGCGACGTCGGTCCTGTGTTTTGGAGCTCGCTCGGCACGTAACGGAAGCGACGGAGCGCCCAGTCGACCAGGAAGATGGCGGCCCACGGCGCGATCCAGACGATGACGACGTCGACGAAGTCTTCGAGGTATGTCGTGAACGACGAGCTGAAGATGGCGTACATGGTGACGCCCAAGGCAATGACGCAGTCGATGAGCACGGCGTGGTACCGCTTCACCGGAAGGCCGATGGCCTGCAGGGTGATGCCCGACGAGTACATGTCGAGGCTGTTGATGGCGAAGAGCTGCACGATGGCAAAGAGGAGGAACACCACCACGAACCAGGCCGGTATGAATCTCTGGTGTGCCAGGGGTAGGAGGCCCCCCGAGCCTGTCCCGATGTTCAGGAGGAATGTCCCGACCACAGCACCCAGGGTCATGATGAGGATCTCGGGCACAGCGGTCCCGAGGAAGACCCAGCCGACGAGGCCCTTCTTTGAGGTTTCGGGAGGGCAGTAGCGGGTGTAGTCGTTACCGCACTCAGCCCAACCGAGGCCGCTCAGCGCGATGGTGAACGCCAGGCCGGCCAAGTAGAGCTGCCAGCCCGCGCCGTGGTGCACGGCGTTCAGCTGCGCGTGCGGGATAGCGAAACCGAGGAGGACCGCGAACAGCACGACGAAGGGCACGATGAGGAGGCGCAGCGACTTCACGATGGCTGCGTAGCCCAGGAACGGGAGGATGCCTTGAATGAGCACCGCCACGATCACGAGAATGACCTTTGCCGGGTCACCCGGGTTGAACCCGCCCTTGACCATCAGCACCAAGGCGGCACCGACGATGAGGATCAGGCCCTCGACCTCGAAGCCGATCTGGGTGATCCAGTTGAAGAATGAGATCGGCCGCGACCCATTGGGCCCGAACGCAGCCCGGTTGATGGCAAAGACCGATGTGCCGGCATCCGGTCCCTGGAGCGAGCACAGACCGAGCAACAGGAAGGACAGGTTGCCAATGATGATGAGGGAGAGCGCCTGGGCGAAGGTGAACCCGAACGTCATCAGAATGGCGCCATAAATGAAATACTCGACCTGGACACTGGCTCCGGCCCACATGCCGAAGATGTCCTTGGGTCCAGCCCAACGCTCGCTGAGCGGGATGAAATCGATCCCGTGCTGTTCGACGGTGAAGGGATCCTCCACCGTCGGTTCATGAATGATCGCCAAGTCCTCGCCAATTGCCACCGTGAGTACCTCCTCCTCCTCGTCGCCTCCGCGGAGGCGCGGACGCCCTACAGGGTGACCAGAGGACGGGCTCGTGGCCCCAGGCTGCCCCCCGGCAGCCGCCTTCGGTCTCGCGTCCACGCCTCCACCTGTCAGGTCACGGCGCGCGTCCCTGGCGAGCGACCGAAAGGTGTGTCGCCCACACAATGTGGGAAGGCGGGCACCCTGGTCAAGTGATGGTTGTGAACGGTGCGTGAATGGCCGGTCCGTAGGCCAGAGGGGGGCAGCCTGCGAACCGGGTGTCCGAGTCCGGGACGCCAGGCGGCGGGCCGGCCCCGTGGACCTGGCCAGTTGCCCGGGGTAGCTCAGCGTTCGAGCTTGCCCCGCATGAATTCCACGGCCTTGTTCTGCATCTCTCGGGCCTGCTGTTCGATGAAGCGCTCGACGATCGGCCCGGCGCCGAAGATCTTGACCCGAGCGTCGAGCAAGAACGACTCGAGCGTGCTGTCACCGTCACGGGCCAGCGCGATGCGGCCCTCAATCTGGGTCTTGTTCGCCATGGTGCCTGGTGTCATGGTGAAGGTGGTCGTCGTCGTGACCGGGTCGTAGGTGCTCACCTCGGTGGTGACCACCTCGTCTCCGAAGATCTTGCGCACGGGCCCAGGCATGTTGGGACGTTGCCCGTAGCGCAGAGTGCGCGTCAAGCCGCTCGTCAGGTCGCCCTCCTGTGACACGACCTCGGCCGAGGTGGATCCGAGCGCGTCCAGGTGCATGCGAACGGCGAACTCCGGGTCGTAGTACAGGCTCCAGAAGGCCTCGGGTTCGCAGCTCCAGGTGTAGTCGAGAGAGAGCTTCATGGCGCCAGGTCGAAGAGCATGTGGTGGCCGAGGTCACCGACCAGGTCAATCGTGATGTGCATGGTGGCGACCTCCCAGCGGCCGGCGACCTTCGTGTAGGTGTGCCGGTAGCGGCCGGCGATAACCGGCTGGAGCGCCAGTTCGCCCGGCACGGCTTGGAACACCGTGAAGTAGGAGCGGCTCGATGCCGACTCGCCATCGTCGGCCACGTCGACCATCACGTTGGTCATGACGTGCTTCGTGCGGGGCGTCCCGTCCTCGTAGCGCCGAGTAGTGCGTGCGTACAGCGCTTCGATGGCCTCGCGGCCAGCCACGGCGTCACCGAACCCCTCGAAGGTGAGGGTGGCGTGGGCGAAGACCTCGGCCACCCCGGCGAAGTCACCGGCGTCAATGCGCTCGGCGTAGGTGTAGATCAGCTTGGTGATCGCCTCGGTCGCTGTCTGTTGCACGGACGCGATTGTGGCATCAATCACTGCCCGAGGAGGCGCCCCATAGCCACGGCCAGACGGCTCGGGCGCCCGTGGCGGGCCTCGCTGCGGTCGGCCAGTTTCATGGTCCACAGCCCCGCGTTCACGCCCAGCCAGCGCAGGGGCTCGGGCTCCCAGCGGGGAGAGACGTGCCCGACCCAGGGCAGGCGGGTGAGGGGCGTGTCGGCTCCGGTGATCAGATCAGCCAGCGTGCGCCCGGCGAGGTTGGTCGTGGACACCCCGTCGCCCACGTACCCTCCGGCCCAGGCCAGGCCGGTGGCGCGATCGACACCCACCGAGGAGTGCCAGTCGCGCGGGATGCCGAGCGGCCCGCCCCAGGAATTGGTGAAGCGGGCGTCCGCCACCTCGGGGAAGAGCTCGGCCAGCGTCTGGCGCAGCAGGGCGTGCACCCCTGGCTCGTTGTCGAACGCGGGGGAAATGGTCGATCCGTAGTGGTACGGAGCCCCCCGGCCACCGAATGCGATGCGGTCGTCAGCCGTGCGCTGGCCGTAAATAATCATATGGCGGTGGTCGGCGAAGGTGGCCCGGCTCTCGAGTCCGGCCCGCGACCAGAAGTCCGCGCCGAGGGGCTCGGTGGCCACCATGAGGGAGTACACAGGGACGATGGCCCGTTCCAGCCCGGGCAGGGTCGGCGTCCAGGCCTCCGTTGCCCGCACTACAAATTCCGCCCGCACGGTTCCGCCGCGGGTGCGCACAGACGGGCGGTCGCCCGCCTCGCCCGCCTCAATCGCAAGCACCTCGGTGTGCTCGTAGATCTTCACGCCGTGTCGCTCGATGGCATCGGCCAAGCCGCGGGCCAAGAGCGCCGGCTGGACCACGGCGCAGTGCGGTGTGAACGTCGCGCCGAGGGCGCCCTCGGCTCCGATCAGGGCACGTGTCTCGTCGGGTCCGAGCCAGCGCAGGTCGTGCTCGCCGAATCCCAGTGCGCGTGACTCGTCGACTTCGTCCATCGCCCGCATCCGCTGGGCTTCGCTGCGTACGAGGTCGACCGAACCACCCTTCACGAAGTCGCAGTCGATTCCTTCACTCGCGGCACTGGCCCCGACGACGTCGACCGTCTCCTGCATGGCGCGGCGCATCGCCCGCATGGCTTCGAGCCCGTGCTGACGGGCCAGGGCGGCGTCGGAGGTGGCGAACAGCGCGGAGCACCACCCGCCGTTGCGTCCCGAAGCCCCGAAGCCGGCCACCTCCCGCTCCATGACGGCCACGCGCAACGCGGGGTCGGCCAGCGCGAGCGAGTGGGCTGTCCACAGTCCGGTGAAGCCGGCGCCGACGATGCAGACGTCGACGTCGAGGTCCTCGCTGAGTGCCGGACGCGGCGGCAGCGGGAGCGCGATGGCCTCCCACCACAGGGAGAGCCGCTGATAGCCCGATGCGCCCGCCGGCGTTACAGCCGGCGCCACGCTTCGGACAGCACCTCGCGCAGCGTGGAGGCGATGAAGTCGATCTCCTCCTGGCCGCAGATGAGTGGCGGCGACAGTTGCACCACCGGATCGCCCCGGTCGTCGGCGCGACAGATCAGACCCGCCTCGAACAGGGCGCCGGACAGGAAGCCGCGCAGCAGTCGCTCGGACTCGTCATCGTCGAAGGAGAGACGGGTCTCCTTGTCCTTGACGAGCTCAATGCCGTAGAAGAAGCCCGCGCCGCGCACGTTGCCCACGATGGGCAGGTCCGTCAGGTCGTCCAGGGCGCTGCGGAAAGCGGCCTCCGTCGACTGCACGTGCTGCAGGATGTGCTCGCCCTCGAAGACGTCCAGGTTGGCCAGGGCCACCGCGCAGCTCACCGGGTGTCCGGCGAACGTGAACCCGTGCAGGAAGGACGCCCCCGGCGCGAGGAACGGCTCCATGAGGCGGTCCGAGGCGATCATCGCCCCGAGCGGCGCGTAACCCGAGGTCAGGCCCTTGGCCACCGTGATGATATCGGGCTGGTACCCGTATCGTAAGGCCCCGAACCAGTGCCCGAGGCGACCGAACGCGCAGATCACCTCGTCGGAGACGAGGAGCACGCCGTGGCGGTCGCAGATCTCGCGCACGCGCTCGAAGTAGCCCGGGGGCGGCGGGAAGCAGCCGCCGGCGTTCTGCACCGGCTCGAGGAACACCGCAGCCACCGTGTCGGACCCCTCGCGCTCAATGGCCCGCTCGATCTCGTCGGCGGCCCACTGTCCGAACGCGACCTCGTCGTCGGCGAAGACCTCGGCCCGATAGAAGTTGGTGTTGGGCACCTTGATCGCGCCTGGCACGAGCGGCTCGAACGGGGTCCGTAACTCAGGGATGCCAGTGATGGACAGCGCGCCCATCGAGGTGCCGTGATAGGCGATGTTGCGGCTGATCACCTTTGTCCGCTGCGGCTGTCCGATGATGCGGAAGTATTGGCGCGCCAGTTTCCAGGCCGACTCGACCGCCTCGGAGCCGCCGGTGGTGAAGAAGACGCGGTTGAGATCGCCTGGGGCGTAAGAGGCGACCCGCTCGGCCAGCTCGATGGCGCGCGGGTGCGCGTAGGTCCACAGCGGGAAGTAGGCGAGGGTGCCCGCCTGCTTGGCGCCGGCCTCGGCGAGCTCGGTGCGGCCATGGCCGAGCTGCGAGGTGAACAGGCCGGCCAGGCCGTCCAGGTACCGCTTCCCGTGCTGGTCCCACACGTAGGCACCTTCGCCGCGCACGATCACCGGCACCTCGTGGGTCTCGTAGGTGCCCATGCGACTGAAGTGCATCCACAGGTTGCGCCGCGCCTGATCACTCAGGTTGGAATTTTCCGGACTGGTGGTACTCATTGTTCCTCCGCGTTGGGGATAGGGCTGCTCATCGCGTGCCCCAGGTGTAGGTTTGCTTGGCCAACTTCAGGTACAGAAACGTCTCAGTGGAGCGCACGCCAGGGATGGAGCGCACGGAATCGTTGAGGACTTGCAGCAGGCGCTCGTCGTCCTCGCAGACGATCTCGGCCAGAATGTCGAAGGAGCCCGCGCACATCACCACGTAGTCGACCTCGTGCATGGCCGAGAGCTTCTCGGCCACCGTGCGCACGTCGCCTTCGACGGTTATCCCGACCATGGCCTGGCGGGTGAAGCCGAGCTGCAGGGGGTCGGTGACCGCGACGATCTGCATGATCCCCGACTCCCGCAGGCGCTGGACCCGGCGGCGGACGGCCGCCTCGGACAGGCCGACCGCCTCGGCGATGGCGCCGTAGGGCTGGCGCCCGTCGCGTTGCAGTGCCTCGATAATGGCCCGATTGGGCGCGTCCAAAAGCGCGCCTGACGGCTGCACCGGGTCGCTCTGGAGGCCCGCCTCCGCCGACTCCTCGGCGTCGGGCATGTCACACCTCTCTTCGGTCGCTGCTCCCGGGACGAGTCCCGATTTGCAGAATTGTGTCATCTTCTGGTCTCCAGTCAAGCAGAATTCGTCACATTACCGTCCCAATCTTGCGGAAACGCTTGTTGAAGGTCTGATCTTCTGTGATCCTGTAGTCGACGGGCCAGGGAAGGAAACGAGCCACATGCGCAAGCTGCAGAACTTCGTCGGGGGCGCGTACCGCGACGCCGAGGACGGGCCCAGTGCACCGCTCATCGACCCGAGCACCGGCGAGGCGTTCGCCGAGGCCCCCGTTTCGGGGGCAGCCGACATGGACCATGCCCTCCGGGTGGCGGCGGACGCCTTTGTCTCTTGGAAACGGACCACCCCCTCAGAGAGGAGCTTGGCGCTCATCCGGATCGCCGACGCCCTGGAGGCCAGGGCCGAGGACCTGGTCCGGGCCGAGTCGGAGAACACCGGCAAGCCCTTCCAGCTGACCATGGACGAGGAGATCCCGCCCATGGTCGACCAAATCCGCTTCTTCGCCGGCGCAGCCCGCAACCTCGAGGGCCTGGCCGCGGCGGAGTACATGGCCGGGCACACGTCCTTCGTCCGCCGCGAGCCAGTCGGCGTGTGCGGCGCCGTCACGCCTTGGAACTACCCGATGATGATGGCGGTGTGGAAGTTCGCCCCGGCACTCGCGGCGGGCAACACCATGGTGCTCAAGCCGTCGGACACCACTCCTGTCACCGCGCTCCTCATGGCCGAAATCATGGCCGAGCACCTGCCACCCGGCGTATTCAACGTCGTCTGTGGTGACCGTGACACGGGTCGGGCACTGGTGGTGCACGAGACACCAGCCATGGTGTCGGTCACCGGTTCGGTGCGGGCCGGCATGGAGGTCGCCGCCGCGGCCGCGCCCACCTTGAAGCGGGTCCATCTGGAGCTGGGTGGGAAGGCACCCGTCATCGTGTTCGACGACGCCGATCCCGCCGCGACCGCCGAAGGCATCGCCGGCGCCGGCTACTTCAACGCGGGGCAGGACTGCACCGCCGCCACCCGTGTGCTGGCCGGCCCCCGAGTGCACGAAGCACTCCTGGCGGCGCTGATCGAGCAGGCCGAAGGGACGACCGTCGGGGGCACCGACAACGAGGACGCCGACTACGGACCGCTCAACAACGCCACGCAGCTCGAGCGCGTGAGCGGCTTCCTCGAGCGCATGCCGTCGCACGCATCGGTGGCGGCCGGCGGGACCCCGGTGGGCGACCGCGGGTACTGCTTCGCGCCGACCGTCGTCGCCGGCCTCCGGCAGGACGACGAGCTCGTGCAGTCCGAGGTGTTCGGACCGGTCATCACGGTGCAGGAGTTCAGTGACGAGCGCGAGGCGCTGCAGTGGGCCAACGGAGTGGAGTACGGCCTGGCCTCGTCGGTGTGGACCCGCGACCACGGCCGGGCCATGCGCATGGCGCGCGATCTCGACTTCGGGTGCGTGTGGATCAACACGCACATCCCCTTAGTGGCCGAAATGCCCCATGGCGGGTTCAAGCGCTCGGGTTACGGCAAGGATCTCTCCACCTACGGTTTCGAGGACTACACGCGCATCAAGCACGTAATGAGCAACATCGAGGAGTAGCGCATGATCATCGGGGTCCCCAGTGAGGTGAAGACCGACGAGTGGCGGGTGGCGCTGACGCCGGCCGGCGTGCGTGAACTCACCTCGGCCGGTCACACGGTCTACGTCCAGAAGGGAGCGGGAGACGGCTCGTCCATGCCCGACGCGGACTTCGTCCGGACCGGGGCGAAGATCGTCGACACCGCCGAGGACGTATGGTCGATCGCCGACCTTGTGTGCAAGGTGAAGGAGCCGATCGCCGACGAGTTCTCGCTGCTCGCGGCGAGGAAGGATCAGACCCTCTTCACCTACTTGCACCTCGCTGCCTCACGCGAGTGTACCGATGCGCTCGTCGCCGCCGGCAACGTGGCCATCGCCTACGAGACGGTGCGCCTGCCCGACAACACCCTGCCCCTGCTTGCGCCCATGAGCGAGGTGGCGGGGCGCATGGCGCCGCTCATGGGAGCGCACCACCTGATGCGACCCGGTGGCGGCCGCGGCGTCCTCGTCTCGGGGGTCCCGGGCGTGCGCTGTGCCCGAGTCGTCGTCATCGGTGCCGGCGTGGCCGGTTTCGCCGCCGCCACCATTGCCGTCGGCATGCACTCGGAGGTCTTCGTCCTCGACCGCAATCTCGATCGCCTGCGCGACGTGGACCACCACTTCCGCGGCGAGCTCGAGACCATCGCCTCTTCCCAACATGCCATCGAGGAGGTGTGCCTCGAGGCCGACATCGTGATCGGCGCCGTGCTCGTGGTCGGCGCCCGGGCACCCCACCTGGTGTCCGACGCGCTGGTCGAGCAGATGCGGCACGGCTCGGTCCTCGTCGACATCGCGGTGGACCAGGGCGGCTGCTTCGAGTCGACCCGTCCGACCACGCACTCGCACCCCACGTTCGACGTGCACGGCTCGGTCTTCTACTGCGTGGCCAACATGCCCGGCGCGGTGCCGCACACCTCGACCCACGCGCTGGCCAACGCCACGCTGCCCTACACGCTCAGCATTGCCAACCAGGGCTGGCAGCGTGCCGTACGGGCCAACCCCGCCCTTGGCGAGGGCGTCAACGTGGCCGACGGCCGGGTCGTCTACAAGCCGGTGGCCGACGCCCACGGCATGGCGTCCACGCCGCTGGCCCAGCTGCTGGACTGATCAGCCGAGCTGCGAGCCGACGACCGAGACGAACGACAGCATCTCGCCCGGGTACCCGCCGAGGTTGTGCGTCATGGCCAGCCCGCGGTCGGTGGTGGCGATCTGGCGGTCCGCCGGGGACTCGCCCCGCATCTGCAGCCAGCACTCGAAGAGCATGCGCAGACCCGAGGCACCGACGGGGTGCCCGAAGGACTTCAACCCGCCGTCGGGGTTGATTGGGAGGTCGCCGTCGAGGTCGAAGGTGCCGGCCAGGACCTCCTTCCACGCCGTGCCCCGCGGTGCGAAGCCCAGGTCCTCCATCAGGACCAGCTCCGTCGGCGTGAAGCAGTCGTGCACCTCGGCCATGGCGAGCTGTCGGCGCGGATCGGTGATGCCGGCCTGCGCGTAGGCGTCGGCCGCCGCGGCCTCGCACTCGGGAAAGTGCGTGTAGTCGTAGCCCGGGTCGATGAGGCCCGATCCGCTCCCGGTCGCGAACGAAAGTGCCTTGATGTAGATGGGCTTGTCGGTGTACTTCAGCGCGTCCTCGGCCCGCACCACGATGGCGGCGGCCGCGCCGTCGGCCACTCCGGCGCAGTCGAACACGCCGAGGGTGCCCGCCAGGCGGGGGGAGCGCAACGCTGTCTCCTTGGTGATCTCGCGCCGGAACTGGGCCCGCGGGTTGCGGGCGCCATTGTGGTGGTTCTTCACCGCAATGGAGGCCAGCACGTCGGCCATGGTGTCGTCGTCCACCCCGTACTTCTGCCCGTAGGCCGGGGCCACCATCGAGAACATCGCCGCCGCGGTCAGCGTCCGGGCCGTCCCGTCGCCCGGCGGATTCACCGCATTGAGGCCCTGAAAGCCGCTGTCCTTCACCTTCTCCGCGCCGAGAGCCATGGCCACGTCGTAGGCACCAGACGCCACCGCGTAGACGGCGCCGCGCAATGCCTCGGATCCGGTGGCGCAGTAATTCTCCACTCGGGTGACCGGCTTGTTGTGCAGCTGCAAGGGCCGGGCCAGTGTGATGCCGCTCATTCCGCTCTGGGCCGTGCCGAACCAGTAGGCGTCGATGTCCTCCTTGGACACGCCGGCCGAATCGAAGGTCTCCGTGGCGGCGTCGACGATGAGGTCGTCGAGGCCCTTGTCCCACTGCTCCGCGAACTTCGTGCAGCCCATGCCCACGATGGCCACCTTGTCGCGCACACCGTGCGAACCCATCAGACTTCTCCTCCCGTGCGCACCGGGCGCGCCTTCCAGAAATAGTCGTGAATGCCGTCGGCACTGAACAGGCGACGGAACGTCATCTCGACCCGGCTCCCGGCACGGATCTCGTCGGCGTCGGCATCGGTCAGCTCGACCGGATAGCGACCGCCCCCGTCGAAGTCCACGACGGCGAAGACTATGGGAGGGCTCGGCGAGTAGGCCAGGCGGTCGATGGTCGAGGTGATCACCGTGCCGGTGGCGTCGGCCATGGCGACCGGCTCCATGTCGTCGACCGCACCGCCCTCCATCGACACGCGCGAGGGCGGCAGGTGGACGGCGCCCGAGCTCCGGTCCTTCGAGCCGACGAAGCCGAACTTCCATTCCTCGTTCCGGTAGGCCGCCGTGCTTGACACTCGCGCCGGCTCGGGGCGCCGGGGCGGCTCCGGCTTGAGCTGTCCTCGCCAGGCCAGGAACTTGGAATAGGGGAGCGAGGCGCCGGTGGCCACCTGATCGGCCACGGGCCGGGCCGGGCGCCAGCCGGCCAACGCCTCGGTCGTGCGCAGCACTACGGCGTCGGCTCCGTCGGCCAGATGGAGGGCCACCACGGTCGTCCCGGCCGCCGTCCCCGTGACGTTCATCGACTCCAGCGCCCCGGCCAGGACCAGTAGCGGGTGTGCCGTGCCACTCTGGCCCACGCTCGAAGTGAGGTCGTCGACCACCACCGACTCGCCCAGCCCCAGCTTCTTGACGAGCCCGGAGACGGCGCGCCCGTGCATGCCGGTCACCACCAGGCGTCCCACGTCGCCGGCCTCCAGACCAGCCGATTTCAATGCTCTGGCCAGGGCATCTTGGCCCAGGGCCAGGTAGCGGTTCTCCCCGAATCGTTCCTCCCAGAGCTTGGAGGTGCGATCGCCCGGCGCCCGCCAGCGATCGGTGAATTCGTCCGTGGCCGAGGCCGTGGCGACGAGCTCGGCCAGCACGTCGGGTCCCTCTCCAACAAGCACGGCGGCCCCGGCATCGCCGCCGGCGGACTCGTCTGCGCTGGTGGGGAGACCGTCGCGCAGGTCCCCGACGACGACCAGATTGGTACTCCCTCCGCGCAGCGCAGCAATTAGACAGCCCACTCCCGAACGCAATCCGCCTCCGAAGTCATAGGCGCCGACGTCCCCCGGCAGTCGCAATGCAGCTGCAATCGCAGTTGCATTCGTCTTGTCAAGATAGGCGGGCACGGAGGTGGCGAACCACAGGGACTCGGGGGTCTGACCAGGGGCTGAGCGCAGGGCCAATCTCGCCGCTTCCACTCCGAGGGTGGTCGTGTCTTCGTCGTGGGAGGCCACCGCCCGAGTGCCCTTGCCCCCGCCGCTGCCCATGAATTCCTTGATGTCCGACCGGGCCAACCGCCGATACGGCACATATCCCGCTGCACTGAGGATGCCTCGCACGGCGGATGAGCCTAACGGGTGCCGAAAGATCATCTGACGGGTCGTCAGATCAAGCCCCGACCAGGCGGAGCGGGCAGACTGTCCGTCAATGGCGGACCTGCCGTTTCCTGACAGCCCCCTCCCGCCGCCGGGGGAGGCCGGAGCGCCGACGGAGCGAGTGGCCGACGTCGATCGGGATCGTACGGTGACACGACTGCGGGAGCACGTGGTCGAGGGCAGGCTGACGCTCGACGAGTTCTCGGAGCGGGTCGGGTTGGCCCTTCAGGCCAAGACGCGGGGCGACCTGGGGGCGGTCATGGCCGACCTGCCCGAGGCGCGCCAGGCCGCCCAGCGCCTGCCCGAGCCCAGTACGGCATCACCCAAGAAGCAGCGGCGCTGGCATGTGGCGGTCATGAGCGGCCACAGCACCAAGGGCCGTTGGCGAATCAGCGGGAAGACGAATGCGGTGGCCGTGATGGGCGGCTGCGACATGGATCTGCGGCGGGCCGAGATCGAAGGGCCCGAGATCGAGATCACTGCCTTCGCGTTCTGGGGTGGGATCGACATCATCGTGCCCGAAGGGTTCGACGTGGAGCTGCGCGGGTTCTCGTTCATGGGCGGGAGGGATTTGCGGCTGCGTGACGTGCCGATCGTTCCGGGTTCGCCCCGCATCGTGGTGCGTGGCTTCGCCATCATGGGGGGCATCGACGTCAAGAGTCGCCCGAACCGATCGGGGAAACAGCTCGCCCGGACCACGGCACGACGAGAACTCAAAACGTCTGACCCTGTCACGAACCCCACGGAACTGGCGGCGCTCGAGCGGGACATCCGGCGCGACCTTCCCACCGAAGGCACGGTCACCATCCTCTTCTGCGACATGGTGGATTACGCAGGCATGACGGAGCGGATCGGCGATCAGGCATCGCTCGCGGTCCTGCGCGAGCACCACCGCATCGTGCGTGACGCCATCGCTCGTCACGGCGGCCGCGAGATAAGCGTCCAGGGCGACGGGTTCATGGTGGCGTTCGGTGGCGTGGCCCGCGCCCTGCGCTGTGCCATCGACATCCAGCGCGCCTTCCTTGTCTACGTCCCTGCCGACGATGGTGAGCCCATCGCAGTCCACATCGGGGTGCACACCGGCGATGCCATGGATGAAGGCGACGACTACCTCGGACACACGGTCATTGTGGCCAGTCGATTGGCCGACGCCGCGGGCGCGGGCGAGATCCTCGTGTCGTCCCTGTCGGAGCAACTCGTCCAGGGGTCCGACGAGTTCAACTTCGACGACCACCGCGAGACCAGCCTCAAGGGGATGGCGCGGGCGCAGCTGTCCGCCACCCTGGCGTGGGTGGAGTGAGCGGGTGGACCAGAAGGAGGCATGGCGTGACGCCGGCCTTTACGACCCGCTCGACCCCGGAGCGACCGAGCGACTTGCGGTCCTCGAGTACCTGACCGAACGCGGCGCGACGATCGAGCAGATGGTCGCGGCCCACCGGATGGGAACGTTGCCCGGCGTCGCGGGCGACCTCGTGACCCAGGGTCGCAACGACATGGTCACCGTGGCGGACATCGCTGAACGACGTGACCTTCCCGCCTCACGCGTGATGCGCGCCTTGTTGGCCGCCGGTATTCCGGCCCGGAACGAGAGCGAGGTTCCGGCCGACCTGGCATCGTTCATGGCGGTCTTCGAGGAAGGCGCCGCCCTCTTCGGAGAGGGCGCGATCCTCGCCTTCACTCGGGTGCTGGGCGCGGCCGCCAACAATGTCGCCGAGGCGGCGATCGCGCTCTTCTTCGCGGAACTCGGTCCAGGGACAGTCCGCGAGGGTCCCGACGAGCTCGTCCGCGCTCGGCTGGCCGAAGCGGCCACGACCGCCTTCACGCGGGTGCCAGACGTCTTGGGATTGTTGGTGATGGACGCCTTTGAGCGGGCGCAGCGCCGGGCCGAGGCGGCCCGGTCTTGGCTGGGTCCCACCCCTGCCGCCGACGGGGAAATCGACGGCCCGACCGAAGTCGTGGCCCTCGGTTTCGTCGACCTGGTGGGGTCGACCGCCTGGGGCCAGACGATCAGCTTGCGCGACCAGAGCCTGGCGTTGAGCCGGTTCGAGTCGGCCGCGTGGACGAGTGCCGTGCTCGCCGGTGGACGGGTCATCAAGACGATCGGCGACGAGGTCTTCTTTGCTGCCCCTTCCGCGGAAGCCGCCTGCCGGATCGGGCTCGACGTGTGCCGGGAGGCCGCCGAAGATGAGGTCCTGCCCCTGGCCCGCGGGGCGGTGGGCGTCGGTCCCGCCACCCCGCGCGAAGGGGACTACTTCGGGCCTCTCGTGAACCTGCTTTCCCGCTTGGTCAAGTTCGGTGCTCCCGGCGAGGTCGTGGTGACCGAGGCGGTGGCCATCGATCTACCGCCCGAAATCTGGGACTTGCGCCCACTCGAGCCGGCGGCTCTTCGGGGCATTGACGCCCCGGTGCGGGCCTTTGTCGTTGATCGCCGGGAGCACCCGACTGAGTCCTGATTCCGGCACAAGCCTGCCGGAACGGTCGTTGTTCAGGTGCGACTCGCAGCGTTAACACCCTTCCCCGTCCCGTTAACACCCCGACCACCAGGTATCTCGTCGCCGGGCAGGGGCGGTGTGGCGAACCCCCAACGTCCTGAGCGACTGTCGGTCAGGCACGACTGCTCCATCCGGAGGCGTCGGGGGAAGCCCCAGTCCCATTCCCGACCTCCCTCGACTTCCGGATTCCCCTTCGGCGCCACGATCCGAGCCGGCGCGGGTGTCCGATGGAGGGCGGCCGCGGCCGGACTCGGTGGGTAGAGGAGCAATCGATCTGCCGCTGATCCCTGTCTGAGCAGATCGGTCTGGGCGAAGCTGGCGCTGGCGCCCACCACCTGGTTGCCACCATTCTGCGCCGCTCCTGTAAACACCCAGCATTACTGTTAACAGAGTCATGGCGACCAGCAAGTCCACCGTTGTAGGCATCCGGCTCGACAACGAACGGCGCGCCTGGGTCGATGCCGAGGCGGCGCGTCTCGGCGTTTCGGTCCGGGGCTTGTTCGAGGGGATGATCGACGACGCCCGCTCTGGCGGAGCAGCAGAAGCAAGTCGTGCCATCGCCGGTCTGGGCTGGGCGGCTCCCGGTACGGCGGCAGCTCCATCAGGCGAGGCCGACCCTGGTGCGCCGCAGCCAACCGAGACCGGGCTGCCCGGAAGTGTTAACGCACCGTCTTCCTCGGCATCGAACTCTTCGTCCTCGTCACCCTGGTCCGGTGTTGGAGCCGTCACGGCTCTGCCCAGTGGTCTGATCCGCGAAGCGTTCTCCCTCACTGCCAGTCTGATCGAGTTGAGTGGTCGCTGTGCCACCAAGAGGTTGGAGCGTTGCGTGTTAACACGACAGCAGGGCCGGCGCTCGCTGTAAACAGCTTCACCACACTGGCGATCAGCGGCGACCAGACCTGAGCAAGAGACGTCGAAATACGGCTTGCTAATTGTTTCACGAGGAACACCGCTCGGACCCGAGCCCAACGAGTTTCGAGTGGTACGAACGCCATGCGTTGAGCCACCGACTTACGAGCCGCACTGATATCGCTCGTCGCCAAGAGCGAAAAAACAGCGCTTCATCTTCGCTGCCGAATTGACGGACCGGCACCGCTCTCAGTGCTGACCGAGGGCCGTCTCCATGGGATCCCGGGCCGCGCGTGAACGGTGCCAGCGAGATCTCTGCGGCGACCCGAGACACAAGGCGGAGAGCGCGACCACAGAATGTCGGGCCGCGGCGCGATTCGCCGTTCGGGCGTTCCCGCCGATCAGGCTGGAGGTGCTTGCAGCGGAGGTCCGATGACGGACCCGAAGAGGTGACCCTCGAACGCCGCTCGTGTCCAGCGGCAGAACGGCAGAGGCGCCGCAGCACGATCCAACGCCTTGTCCGCATCGGAGTCTCGTGACCACCGTCTGGGATGACAAGTGCTTTGGGGGAAGGTCGCTTCTCTGAGCCTGGAAGCGGTGCGCAGCGGTGCACAGCGGTGAGCACCGGTTTGCCGGTGTTCCCTCTGGCATGTCCTCGATGTCGATCACGGATTCGTTCTTCCGACGGCCGGGCGAATTCAGCCCCATGTCCGCCGCTGTGAAGGCGGAGCCTTTCTCGCTGACGTGCACGCACGCGTGAAGTGTCGGACAGCCCCGGCGGACGACAAGCAGACCTCGCCTTGGGGACCTGCGCCCGCGCGGCGGAATGATTTCGGCCCCGGTGTCCGTCCTGCGAGGAACGGCGGAGTGTGCCCTATGATGTCGGCCTAATCTGACGCCTCGTCAGATCCGGGTCTCGGCCATGTGGAGGCAGCAATGGAGTTCGAATTCTCGCCTGAGCAACTGGCCTTCGTGAAGGAGGTCGAGTCCTTCCTCGATGCCAACGACGACCCTGACGTGTTCGATGTGACTCGGGAGAACATGGCCCAGATCGTCGACACGCCGAAGCGGCGGGCCTTCATGGCCTCGATGGGCGAGCGGGGCTACCTCGGCATGACCTGGCCCAAGGAGTACGGCGGCACCGAGGGGGAGGGCGTCTACGAATACCTCCTCAACGAGCAGCTGGCTCGGCGGGGCGGGCCCCAGATCGGCAAGGGCGTCGGTATCGTCGGCAAGACGATCATCCGCCACGGCAACGAGCGGATGAAGGCCGAGTTCCTCCCCAAGATCCTGCGCAACGAGGTGGAGTTCGCCGTCGGCTACTCCGAGCCCAACGCCGGCTCCGACGCCGCCTCCATGCAGCTCAAGGCCACGCGTGACGACGGGGGCTGGATCTTGAATGGGCAGAAGACATGGACTACTTCCGCCCATTTCGCAGAGTGGTACTGGGTGGGCGGGCGGACCGACCCCGACTCCAAGCACGCCGGCATCACGCTCTTCCTCGTTCCGATCGACCAGCCCGGCATCACGGTGAACGCCATCTGGACCATGGGGGACGAGCGCACCAACGAGGTCTTCCTCAACGACGTCTTCGTCCCGGACGACTACGTGGTGGGGGAGGTGGGTCGGGGATTCCAGTACATCTCGGAGGCGCTCGACCTCGAGCGCTTCACCATGTTCACCCTCTCGCCCATGCAACAGCGCTTCGAGGTGCTCGTCGAATATGTGCGGACGACCAGGCGCGACGGCATGCCCTTGAAGGACGACCCGGTGATCCGCCAGCGCCTGGCTCAGTTGGCCACCCAGCTGGAGGTGGCCCGGGTCATGGGGCTCAAGTTCGTCTTCGAATCATCCAAGGGCGGAGCGGCCCCGACGGCGGAGGCCTCGGAATACAAGCTCTTCGCCACCGAGCTCTCGAAACGCCTCGCCAACGCCTCTATGGACGTCGCCGGGCCCGGGAGTCAGCTGCGGGTCAAGACCGAGGAGGCGCCCATGGCGGGCCGCTCCGAGTCGACCTACCGCTACACCGTGATCGACACCATCGGAGGCGGGGCGTCGGAGATTCAAAAGAACATCATCGCCCGGCGCAAGCTCGGACTCCCGAAGAACTTCTAGGTGGAGCCGGTCTCTCCTGCGGCCGGACCCCTCGAGGGGGTCACCGTGCTCGATCTTTCGACAGTCGGGCCGGCGGCGCGTTGTACGCGCCTCCTGGCCGACTATGGCGCGTTGGTCGTGAAGGTCGGCCCCGTGCCGACGGCCGATGCGGCGCCGATTGTGCCGAAGTACTTCGCGTATTCCGGGCACCGCGGCATGCGCCGGGCGTTGGTTGACTTGAAGGATTCGGACGGTCGGGAGGCCTTTTTGTCCTTGGCCGGGGCAGCCGACGTCGTGGTCGAGAGCTTCCGTCCGGGCGTCGTCGACAAACTGGGCGTCGGGTACTCGGCGGTCTCGGCTTTGAACCCGGGCGTCGTGTACTGCTCGACCAGCGGATACGGCCAGGACGGCCCGGCGTCGCAGTGGGCCGGGCACGACATCGACTACTTGGCGGTCGGGGGCTTCCTGGCCATGAGCACCCCCGGCGTTGGGGGCGCGCCGCCGTTACCTGGTGCGACGGTGGCCGACGCCACGGCGGGTATGCAGGCGGCGCTGGCCATCACGTCAGCTCTGGCGGGACGGGCGGCGACGGGACGCGGTGCCTATCTCGACGTCTCGGTCGCGGAGGGCGTGCTGTGGCTGACCTCGTTGGCCATCGACGAGCAATTGGCTTTAGGCGGGGATGTCTTGCCGGGTCATGACATCTTGTCGGGCCGGTATGCCTGTTACGGGGTGTATGCGGGGTCAGACGGGAAGTGGCTGGCGGTGGGGGCGATCGAGGCGAAGTTCTTCGCGAACTTGTGTGGTGCTCTTGGGTTGGCCGAGCTGGCCGGCTTGCAGCTGGACGATGCTGCGCAGGAGCGGATCCGGACGGCGCTCGCCGCGGCGTTCGCTGAACGGACGCGAGACGAGTGGGTTGCACTGCTGGCCGGGGCCAACACATGTGTCGCTCCCGTCTTGGAGATTGCTGAGGTTGGTGAGTTGCCTCAGTTCGTGGCCCGGGGTGTGGTGGGGGCGGCCGTGCATCCGACCGAGGGCGCGGTGGCGCAGTTGGAGCCGCTGCTGGCCGGCATGGAGCGGCTGGCGACGGGGGTGCCGGTGGCGTTGCCGGACATGAGGCAGACGGACACGGAGCACCTCTTGAAGGAGGCCGGAGTGGACGGTGAAACAGTGGCGCGTTGGGTGGCCCGGAAGGTGGTGGCGTGACAGCGAGTGATGTGAGCTCGACGGCCGCGTTGGCCGAGATGCGCGACCTCATCGGCAAGGAGCAGTACCACGAGGTGGGGGAGTTCCCCGTCGAACGTTCCTATGTCTGGACCTCGTGCGCCTCGGTCGAGAACGGGAACCCTTTGTACTGGGACGAGTCGGTTGCACAGGAGCTGACGGGTGGGCCGGTGGCGCCGCCATCTATGGTCTCGGTCTGGTTCCGGCCTCACCACTGGGCTCCGGGACGGACACAGGAGGCGCTGCCCCTGCAGGTGCACTTCGACCTGAAGGCGGCACTCGGGCTGCCCGAAGCGGTCATGACCGACAACACCATTGAGTTCCATACGCCCGTGCGCATGGGCGACGTGCTGCAGACCCACCAGGTGCTGCGCTCGGTCAGCGAAGAGAAGACGACCAAGCTCGGCACTGGCCGCTTCTGGGTGATCGACGTGGTCTACGCCAACCAGGACGGCGAGTTGGTGGCGGTCGAGTCCTACACGGGCTTCGGCTACCGCCGAGGGGAGGCATCGGCATCGTGAGCACCACGGTCTTGCCGCAACTGCAATTGGATGACGTGACTGTGGGTGAGTCCCTGCCAGCTCTTCATTATGAGGTCACGGCGACCACCGTGGTGCTGGGAGCCCTGGCCACGCGGGACTGGCGTCCCATGCACCATGACAAGGACTTCGCCGTCGAGCGCAACGGGACCCAGGACATCTTCTTGAACACGCCGAACCAAGCGGCCTGGTTCGAGCGCTACCTGACCGACTGGACCGGGCCGCACGGCCGGCTGGCCCGGGTCACCTTTCGTATGAAGGGCTCGGTCTTCCCCGGCGACACCATGTCGCTGACCGGTGTGGTGGACTCGACCTCGGTGGACGACGTCGGGTGCGGGTTCGTCACGGTGGAGGTGACGCTGTCGGTCGACCGCGACGTCAAGACGACGTGCGCCGCCCGTATCGCGCTGCCCCTGAATGCGGACGACAACCCCTGGGCCCGGCGGGGTGACCAGTGGCGGCCGTCGCCATGACTGTGACCGCGTTTTGCCACCGTGCCCGTGTGCCCTCGAGCAGGAAAGAGACTCTGAATGTTGGATCTTGATTTCGACCAGGAACAGGGGCTGCTGCGCCAGACGGCGCGTGACGTGCTCGCACGGCACAGCCCGCTCGAGGTGGTGCGCGAGATGGAGGACGACCCCGTCGGGTATCCCGCGGCCCTGTGGAACCAGCTTGGTGAGCTCGACCTGATCGGGCTGCTGCTGCCAGAGGAGTTCGGGGGCTCCGCGATGTCGCTCATAGAGGGCGTGGCCCTCTATGAGGAACTGGGACGGGCGCTGGCTCCGACGCCGCACTTCGTCAGTGCGGTTCTGAGCGGGGGCGTATTGGCGGCTGCCGGCACTGAGGCCCAGAAGGAGCAGTGGCTCCGGCCGGTGGCTTCGGGCCAGGCCGTTCTGAGCCCGGCCTGGCTCGAGCCCGAGAACGGGTTCTCGCCGTTGGGGGTCGAGGCGCGAGCCGAGGCCGATGGTGCGGGCTTCCGGCTCAGCGGTGTCAAGCGCCACGTGTTGTTCGGCTCGGCGGCGGACCGGCTGGTCGTGTTGGCCCGCACCGGTGACGACCCGGATGCCGTCGATCTCTTCCTCGTCGATCCCAAGGCGAGCGGAGTCACCCTTCGCCAGCAGTTCAGTATTGGGTCCGACACGCAGTACGAGATCACGCTGTCCGACGCGGTGGTGAGCGAGGACGACCGCGTCGGCCCGGCCGGGAGCGGCTGGGCCACTTGGCAGCAGGTCCTCGAGCCGGCGTTGGTGCTGCTGGCGGCCCAGGCCGTCGGTGGCGCGCGCTACGCCCTCGAGATTACGACGCAATACGCCAAGGATCGCCACCAATTCGACAAGCCGCTCGGTGCCTTTCAGGCGCTGGCTCACTATCTTGCCGATGCCGTCACCAATCTGGACGGTGCCGAGCAACTGGTGCACGAAGCGGCGTGGGCCGGCGCGAGTGGGCGGTCTCTCGAGTCCCTGGCGCCCATGGCCAAGCTGTTTGCATGTTCGACCTTCCGAGACATCACCGCCATGGCGCAGCAGCTCTTCGGCGGCATCGGGTTCACGCTCGACTTCGACATCCAGCTGTACTTCCGGCGGGCCAAGCAGCAGCAGCTGATGTGGGCCAATGATCGCGTGCTCGAGAATGCGGTGGCTGCTTCGCTCTTCGACTGATCCGGGGGCCGCACGGTCCCGATGGCTCGTGGACCACCTCCTCAGATCATGAACTGCGTGTCCTTTTGCGGGCTGGCGACGCAACGGATCCAACATCCCAGTGGTGCGCGGGGCGCCACTCTCCCTACCCTGGAATACGGCTCCGCAGTGCGATGGATCGACCTGTGGCGAGAGCAATCACCCCGGTCAGAATCGGAAGCAGCCCCAGGGCGATCCGTAGCGACCAGGCAGACGCGATCTGACCGATGATCGGAGGACCACACACGAAGCCGGTCCATCCGAAGGCCGACACAACAGCGATCGCGCTTCCCGGATGGAGGCCGGGCACCCGACCAGCTGCACTGAACACCGTGGGAACCACGAGCGCGAGTCCGAGTCCGAGGCAGCCGAATCCAGCCAGAAGGGCTGCGGTCTCATTCGTCACGAGCCCAATCATGAGACCCAATGTGGCGATGACTGCCAGAGCCGGAAGAAGGCGCTCCGGGCGCCGCCATGCAAGCAGTCGATTTCCGGACAGTCGCACACTCACCATTGCGAGCGAATAGACGGTAAACCCAAGCCCGGCGAAAGCGAGCGTGGTGTGCTTGTTGTCTCGGAAGTAGACGGCCGACCACTCTGCCGCAGCACCCTCGCAGAGCATGTCGGCGAAGGCAATGGCTCCGAGAGCGACAATGGCGACGTTTCGAACCGTTAGACGAAGACTCGCTCGGCGTTGCGATTCAGAGGCAGAGTTGGTGCTGTCGTCGGGAAGCATCTGCGTCGAGAGCCAGCCGACAACCAGAAGGGATGGTGCAGCCAGAACCAGCACCTGAATGCTCAGTGAGAGACCAATCGCAACACCGACTGTGCCCAGAGCTGCGCCGGCAAACGAACCGAGGCTCCAAGAGCCATGGAAGCCGGGCATGAGAGGCGACCCGGCCGCTCGCTCCACAGCGAGACCTTGCGTGTTCATCGCAACGTCGAGCGTCCCCTGAAATGCGCCCCAGGCGAGGAGGGCGACGAAGAGTCCAGCGAGCGAATGGCCGAGACCCACAAGGGGTCCTGCCGCGCAATAACCCAGAAGGGCTGTCTGCACCAGCCGTCGGCTTCCGAGCCGCGGGAGGAGGCGTGCCGCGAGCGCCATCGCCAGGACCGATCCGAGCGGCGCACCAAGGAGCGCGAATCCAAGAGCACCGTTTCCCAAATGAAGCTGCGCCTTGACGTGAGGTATGTGCGCTACCCAGGATGCAAAGAGCAGACCGTGGACGAAGAACACCGCCGTTACGGCGAGGCGCGCCCGTCGAGCGCGTGAGCTACCGAGAAACTTCCGGGACCGATTCCCTATTGCTTCATGTGCGGCGGACGTCGACACCTGATTGCACCAGCTCTTCAACAGCGTGTTCGTCGGCGTCGCCGTCGGTTATCAGGACATCGACCACTCCCACATCGCAGATGTGTCCGAAAGCCACCCGACCGATCTTCGAGGCGTCGGCGACGGCGATGACTCGACGAGAGGCGCCCGCGGCCGCTCGTTTGACAACGGCTTCCGCCAAGTTGTGGGCGGTCACACCGGCAGTGGTGTCGAACCCGCAGAAACTCATGATGTACGTGTCAAACCGCAACTCTGAAAAGGCATTGCTCGTCAGGTCGCCGACAAATGACAGCTCGCTTGGCCTTACCTCGCCCCCCGGTACCAGAAGTCGAATCTCAGGGGCGTCCTGCAACTCAAAGACGGGTCGAAGCGCGAGCGGCATGACGGTCAACCTTCGACGATGAAGCGCCCGCGCGACCTGAAGAGCGGTGGTCCCGCCGTCCAAGACAACCGTCTCGCCATCTCTCAGCAAGTCTGCTGCGGCAGCGCCGATGGCCTCCTTGGCTTCAGCCGCTTCCAATGCCCGAAGGTGATAGGGGGCTTCCTCTGCTCCCAGGAAGCCTCGAACTGCGCCTCCATGAACCCGGCGGAGTGCGCCACTGCTCTCAAGGGCCTGCAAATCCCGCCGCACCGTCATCTCTGAACAGCCCAGCGCCTCTGCCAGGGCGCTGACCTGCACCTGGTCGCGCTGCTGGAGCGTCTCGACTATGCGACGTAGTCGGGTCTGACCGTCCATATGTCGGTTTCTACCACAGGAGAAGTGTGTTCAAACAGAAATAATGTGCGATTGCCGCCGCTCGATCCACGGTCGAAGGGCATTTCTGCTCGATCAGGTGGACCTGACGCTCACGGTCAAGGGCTCACCGAAGTGCACGCTCACCCCGTCCCGGCGCATTGACCGGACGAACCAGGTGATGGACAGGAAGATGGCAGCGGCAGTCAAAGAAAGAGTTGCACCAGTCCTTTCGAGCGGGAAGCTTCGGGTCGAAACCGTGAGCAACAGCGTCAAGACGACCGCTCCGTTCAAGAACATCGTGATGGCCCAGAGGAAAGAGACTCGGATGAAAAAGCGATGGACGCTCGGACGGGCCAGAAGCTCGGGAGTGAGCGGGCAGAAGTCGTTGGTGAAGCGTTGTGTGAATGGTCGACCGATCAGCGCAGTGAGAACCAGAAGTACAGCGGCCACGAAAGCCATCGCCGTCGGTTGGATGAAATAGATGAAGGCGCTGCTCGTGATGTACGAAATTACGGTTCGCACCGTCAGGAGCGCTGTGCCGAGCATCAGGAGCGTCGAGACCGCCTCGTGACGGACCAGCCGACGGACGATCAGCAGGTAGGACCAAATTAACGCACTTATCAATGCTCCGCGAAAGCCTGCGATCAGGAGCACGCAGTAGTAGGCGGCCAAGGGAGCCATCACGCTCTCGAGGACCACTGGAATGGCATGGCGAAGAACGAGGAGGGGGCGTGGCAGGTGCAATGTAGGGCCTGCGAGCCCATCGGGATGATCCGAGATGACAAGCGCCCGTAGTGCCTGTGGACTACCGATTGGGCTGATTGGTAAGTGTACCGCTCTGCGGGGTGGCCCCATCGCGGGCCAGATCGAGAGCTCGGGCGGGACCGCCCGGTAATCTCCGGTCGCCCGACAGATGGAGGACCCCGTGACCGACGACCTCATCCGACTTGACGAGACCACCCGGGCGGCAGTGGATTCGGGGCGGCTCGTCCACCTGGCCACCATCAACCCGGACGGCACCCCCCAGGTGACGTGCGTCTACGCGGGCTGGGACGGGGACGAGATCATCGCCGGCCACCTTGCCGATCACGTGAAGCTCCGCAACATTCGGCGTGACCCCCGGGTGACGCTCTCCGTCGAGTCGGACGTCCCCTTCGAAGGGTTCAGCCCCTACCTGGTGATCAAGGGGATCGCGCGCGTCGAGGTGGGCGGAGCTGTACCGGCGCTTCGCCGCATCACGCACGGTCAGTTCCCACCGCCGGGAGACAACTGGCCCGAAGGGTTCGTCACCCGCATTGCACCTCGGCAGCTCTCTGGCACCGGCCCCTGGGGTCTCGCTCCTTGAGTCGGCGCCTTGAGTGGGCCCGCGTCTGGTTGGACGTGACGTGGGATCCGACACACTGAGCATTGAGGACGCCCGGCGGGTGGCACTGGCTGCCCAGGGACTACGGGGCGCCCGCGTGGACGAAAGCCGGCGTACCGGCCATGGTGCGTCGGCTCGGTGCAGTCCAGCTCGACACCATTTCGGGTCAGTCGGCGGGTTTCGTCTGGCGGTGATGCTCTCCGAGGTAGCCGCCCGTGGCCACGGCCGCAGCTTGGGCGCGGTTACGAACACCGAGCTTGGCGTACAGGTGGCGTAGCTGCGTCTTGACCGTGTTCTCGCTGATGTAGAGGTGCGCACCAAGTTCGCGATTCGTCATCCCCGTCGCAAGTAACGACAAGAGTTCGCTTTCTCGTTCAGTGAGGCCGGCCTCTCGCCCAGGCCACCGGACAGCCAGATCTATCTGTGCGTGCTGCGATCGTCGGGTCGAGACCACACGTTCGCCCCTCGCAGCAGCCTTCAGGCCAGCGATGATGTCCTCCCGAGGTACGGCCTTGGAGATGAAACCCTGTGCGCCGGCATTCATGGCGTGGCGGACCGCTTGTGGCTGGTCAGAGAAGCTGAAGACAACAATGGCTCCGTTACTCGGATCGGTGCTGAGTGAACGCACCCGCTCGTCGAGGGTGTCGGACTCGCCATACGTATCGAGAAGAGTGACATCGACCTTCCTTTTCGGCCCTTTTTTGATGTCCAGCTCGACCACATCGATATCCAGATCGCTGGACTCCAGAAGGGCGCGCAGTCCTTCAAGGACGATCATGTAGTCGTTCACGAGCGCCACCCGTATTGATTTCGCCACGCCACAACTCTACGACCAGTCTCGATCCGAGAATCACCCGATCGGGTGATTGACCGCATCTTCTCCGTCAACAAGTCTGATGAGGCCGAAGCACTCCCCATCGAGCACGCCTCGGATGAAGCGGAGGATGCCGACGGCGGTGTGCGAACGGGACGACAAGGAGAGGTCGATCATATGGGTGTGGTACTGCTGGTCCTGCTGTTAGTACTGATTTTTGCTGGTCTTGGGTTCGCGCTCCATCTGCTGTGGATCATTGCCGCGGTGCTGCTCGTGATTTGGATTATCGGGTTCCTCGTCTCTGGCGCCGAGCACAGTTGGTATCGAGTCCGGAGAAAATAGGCAACACGCACGATGCCAGAGATGCGCCCATCAACAGTGATCGACCGCGCGGCAGCGGACTGGCGACGCCGAAGCGACCGTTCAGCTGCGTTCGAAATAGACGATCACGCCACCGTTGGGTACGGCACATCGATCCAGTTCCGCGTCATCCGACGGGAGGGGGAACCCGTTGCCCTCGTCCTTCGCGGTGAACTTGATATCACGTCGATGGAGCAATTCGAGCAGGCACTCGCCGAGGTCATGGCGGAGAGCCCTCCGGGGCTTCTGTTCGACCTGACTGAATGCCAGTTCGTGTCAGCGCGGGGCTACGCGGCCATGGGGCGCTGCAGTGTCACGGTACCGGTCGAGGTCCGATCCCGTACGGGCATCGCATCAAGGGTCTTCACCATTTTCGGCTACGACCGAGTCGCGACTGTGACGGTCTGAGTGGGTCGCCGACACCTGGGCGAGCGAACGGGCGAGTCCTCCACCGGGGGCGCCCGCACACAAGATCGAAAAGGGAGTGAAGTGAAGATTTGGTTGGAGCTCAGGTCAATTGCGACGGGGCCGGGATCCATCCTCCCCAAGCCCGGTTCGGGCGGTACGCCCGCCCGTTTCGCTGCGCTGGCCGACTGGGCGGCCGGTGACCTCTCGCTGGCCCGGTTGGTCGAGGGCCACGTCGACGCGCTGGCCATTCTCGAGGAGGCCGACCTCGAGCCTGAGGCTGGAGCGACCTACGGGGTCTGGGCCGCGCGTCCACGCACCGGTGCCACAACCGCGCGACGCACCCCACGGGGATGGCTCTTGGGAGGATCAAAGCCCTTCTGCTCAGGCAGCACTCGTATAGACCGCGCCCTCGTCACGGCCGAATGCGAGGACGGCTATCGACTGTTCGACGTCTCGGTAGCTGATAACGCGACAAGGATCCACACCGGGTCGTGGCCCGCTGTGGGCATGGCGGATTCACTGAGCGAGACGGTTGATTTCGGAGGCCCCCCGGTGCCGGAGGGCCGTGCGGTCGGTCCTCCGAACTTCTACCTTGAACGCCCGGGATTCTGGTACGGGGCGACGGGAGTCGCCGCGTGCTGGTTCGGCGGCAGTCGGGGCCTCGTCGAGGGGGTGCTCCAAAGCATCGGTCCCCATCCGTCGGAGCCCATCAAGGCTGAACTCGGACACGCTGTTGCGCACATCGATCTCATGCGCCGGACAATTGAGCAGGCGGCTCGGGAGATTGATGCCGATCCCCGCGATCGTTCCGGCGAAGCGAAGCGGCGCGCCCTAGTCGTTCGCCACTCGGTCCATCACACGGCGCAGGAGGTCCTTGTCCATTCCGCCGCCGCCGGGGGAGCGCGGCCGTTCTGTCTCGACGCGGATCAAGCGCAACGGGTTGCCGATCTCTACGTGTATTTGGCTCAGTACCACGGCCCGCAGGACGCCAGCATTCTCGGGGCCATGGCTTGTGATGGATGGCCATGGAGCTAGTCGTCGATGACCGGCACCCCGGAACAGCCGAGAGTATCTGGCTCGGAGCGGGACGGCTTCAGGGTCTGCAACCTCTCCGCCTGGCGCGAGTGCGTCGTCTCGTCGTGGTGGCGCCGCATCCCGATGACGAGGTTCTCGGGTCCGGAGGACTCCTTCAGCGCATGCAGCACCTCGGCCTCGAAGTGATGATTGTGGCCGTCACCGATGGTGAGGCGTCCCACCCCGTAGCAAGCCGACTGGGTCTCGACGTGGGGGCGATGCGGGGCATCGAATCGCAGGTCGCACTGGATCGCCTGGGCTGCGGCCCCGTCCGCGTCGTTCGGCTCGGGATTCCCGATGGATCCGTCGCGGTACAGCGTCCCCATCTGACCAACGTGCTGTCCGGGCTGCTCGGACCGGACGACCTCTGCGTCACCCCATGGCGCTCGGATGGCCACCCCGACCACGATGCGACCGGGGCCGCCACGCTGGCTGCTGCTCGCGCCACCCGCACTCCCGTTCTCGAGTACCTGGTCTGGGCCTGGCATTGGGCGACGCCAAAGAGCGCGGCCGTGCCGTGGAGGCAATGCCGTCGACTGGATCTGGACCGACGACAGATCGCTCGCAAGCGCTGGGCGACCTACGCATTCACCTCCCAGATCAGGCCAGGTCACTCCGAGGAGAGGCAGGGGCCGCTCTTGAGCGATTCGATACTCCGCCGATTCTGGCGGCCCTTTGAAGTGTTCATTGAGGGGGAGCGATGACCTCGACGAGCCGCTCATATTTCGAGCAGATGTACCGCGACACCCTGGATCCCTGGGGCTTCGAAAGCAGTGCGTACGAACAACGCAAATACGCGGTCACCGTCGCCAGCTTGCCGCGACCACGTTACCGCTCTGCTTATGAGCCCGGCTGCTCAGTCGGAGTGCTCACCGAGATGCTGGCGACGCGCTGTGACCGCCTGCTCTCGAGCGACATCATTCCGACCGCCCTCCAACGAGCCGAAGCCCGCCTCCGCAGGAGGCCGCATGTCTGGTTCGAGGAGCGCTCTATTCCCGATCAGTGGCCGTCCGGCCCGTTCGACCTCGTCGTACTGAGCGAGATCGCCTATTACTTCAACGAGAGTGATCTCGCGTCCGTGATGCAGTGCGTGACGCGTTCCACCGCACTCGGAGCCCATGTCGTCGGGGTGCATTGGCGGGGGGAGACGGACTATCCGCTGACGGGCGACCGTTGTCACCAACTCATCTCCGAGACCCCGGGTCTCGTGGGGATGGTGCACCACTCCGAGGAAGAGTTCGTCCTCGACGTGTGGGTGCGGCGGTGAGCCAACTCACTCTTGACCGGGAGATTGGCGCGGTGGGAGTCGTGCTCCCTGTGCACGACGAGGAAGAGCGCCTCCCGGCTGCGCTCGAAGCCATTGACGCGGCCGTGCAGGCGCTCCCTCCTGGGATCGCATGCCGAGTGGCCGTTGTGCTCGACCACTGCGGTGATGAAAGCCCGGTCATCGCGCGATCTTGGCGAGGCCGCACCGGAGCCCTGGTCATCAGCCGGGAGTGCAGGAGTGTGGGAGCGGCCCGCGGGGCGGGGAGCCTGGCGCTCCTTTCGCTCTGGCCCGAGATCCGTCCAGCGGAGATCTGGATGGCAACCACAGACGCCGATTCACGCGTGCCGCCGAATTGGCTCACGGTCCAGTTGGAAGCGCATGCGTCCGGTGCGGATCTGTGGGCGGGCAGAGTGCGCGTCGTCGAGGAGAGTGTCGCCGTGCAACGATGGAGGGAGGCCTACGCAGCGGAGAAGAATCCGGTCCACGGCGCCAGTCTGGGTTTCAGCGCCACCCTGTATAGGCACATCGGTGGATTCGGACATGTCCGCAGCGGCGAGGACCGCGACCTCCATCGGCGTGCCGAGGCGGCCGGCTTCCAGATCGCATACGGCCGCAGGGCAATGGTCACGACGAGCTCTCGACGGAGGGGACGCGCTCCAGGAGGTTTCGCCGGTGTGCTGGGAGACGTCGAGCGAGAACGCTTCGAGGCCACCGCGTAGCCGTGGGGCAGACCCTCGGCGGAGCAAGCCTCGGCCCCACCGCTGCTTGCTAGCTTTCGGCGAGCATGACCAGCGACACACTGAGCATTGAGGACGCCCGGCGGGTGGCGCTGGCTGCCCAGGGACTACGGGGCGCCCGCGCGACGAAGGGCGGCGTACCGGCCATGGTGCGCCGGCTCGGCGCGGTGCAGCTCGACACCATTTCGGTCCTGGCGCGCTCGCACGAGCTGGTGGCCTACGCGCGATCGGGTGCGATCGGGCGCAAACGGGTGGAGCAGGCCTACTGGGGCCCGAAGAGCGAGACGTTCGAGTACTGGTCCCACGCCGCCTGCG
>Ga0182024_10003001_pt1 | contig 40929 bp, 36 predicted proteins | sample P32metaG_FD_120480 | JGI IMG/M metagenome (GOLD analysis project Ga0182024, IMG submission 120480) | Permafrost microbial communities from Stordalen Mire, Sweden - P3-2 metaG (Illumina Assembly) | ecosystem: Environmental > Terrestrial > Soil > Wetlands > Permafrost | place: Sweden: Stordalen...
CACCCACCGCGATGCGCTGGTCGTGGCGGTCTCCCTTGGCATCGGCCTCGGAGCCCCGTCCCAACCCGAATGGCTCGCCACCCTCCCCGGCTGGCTGCGCCCCCTGCTTGAATCCGGGATTTCGGCCGGGGGCATGACGGCGCTGATCCTCAATCTGGCGCTGCCGGAGATCCCGGGAGCGGCCGAGCCCCCGGCAGTGGAATAGCCGCCTACGGCGCCGGAACGGAGTCGCGGTAGCGGTCCCAGTGGCCGGCCAGTTCGTGGGCCACTTTGCTGCCCACGCGATAGGCCGCCTCCAGTGAGGGAATATATCCGGCATAGCCGAAGTGCAGGCTCTCGCTCACATCCTTGCCCGGCGGCTGCATGCAATAATTGCTTCCGGTCCGCAAAAACAGGACGCGCTGGAAATCGACTTTGCCCATCGTCCCCAGCCGCGTCAGCGCGGCGGCAAAGCCCTGATCCTCCATGTCGGACATGGCGAATGTCCCCTGCTCCCCGGTCCACATCCGCGTCCAGTCCTCGGCCCACTGGGTCATCACCCGCCCGTGCCAATAGCGGCAGGAGCCAAAGGTTTCGCCCAGGAACACAAAGGGCGGCTTTTGGGCATTGGGATAACCCGTGTACAGCGCCCGGTAGCTCGCCATCTCGGGAGTGTCGGGAATCGCCACGGCCTTGGTCAGGCCGAAGGCCCACGCCACTAACCCGGGGTTGAGCGGATAGGCCATGGCGGCGGGCTCCCATCCTTCCGTTTTGGGCTTGGTGTTCGGGACCGAGGATCCGATCGCCATGATTCCATAAGGCCACTTCGGATCGCCCTCCCGCGAATCGATCTCGTAGGCCACGTCCCCATCGATGACGTACCGCGCCCACGCCGCGCTCCCGATAGAGCCCACGGCCGGGTCGACGCCCGCAATGCCATTGATCACCCAATAGGTCTTCGAAAAATCGAACTGGCCGCTTAGGACCAGCGCCATGATCTGGTTCGAAGCCCGCGTCGTGGTCCCCGCGACGATGCCCACCACCCCGTTGCCGTCAGTCAGGACCGGGTGGTCGAGCCCGGGAACCGTGATCTTTTGCGGCCACCTTTCCCGTTCGGCCCAAAACTGAAACTCGCCCGGCCGGTCGCCGGTGTCGGCTCCGACTTCGAAAGTGACCACTACCGCCACTTTGACCGGAATGGGATCGGCGCGCAGGGAGCTCGCGGCCATCACTCCGAGCAAACCGGCCGCCAAGCGGGACAATAGAGGCGCGAGACGTTGCATCGTGGGCCAGCGAGCAGGGAACATGCCACCGCTGCCCGGCTGCCGCCGGCGCTGGCCCCGCAAGGGACCGGTCAGGGCCAGATTGACGATGCATCCCTGGCGGTTAACCAAAGCGGGCCATGCCGCGCGGCAAAGGCGCATCGCGCCAAAAAACTTGAGGGCAAATCCGTCGTTCCACTGCTCGTCCGTCAGCTGGAGGAAGTCGCCGCGGGCCAGCGGCGATTCAATTAGATTCCGCCCGGCAACAGCGCCACTGCGATCAACGCCGCTAGGATGAGCATCAGCAGCCCGCCGAGACGCAGGAGGCCGCTGCGTTCCGGCGCACCCAAGGCCAGCAACTGAAGCCCGAATCCGGGAGCCAACAGAAAAATCAGGCCCTTGATCACCTGAAGCCAGCCGGCGATCGTGAGCACGATCAGCAGGCCATGCCATACCCGGTGAAATGCCACGATGAGGGAACCGTAGCCAAGGCTGCATATCCCGCTAACGATCGCCCCAGCCTCCCCTTCCCGTTGCAGCCAGGAAATGAGCTGCGCCCAAGCCCGCGGCTGAAACAGCAGCGAAAGCCCGAGCAGGGTAAAATTAATGAGGGCAAAGACTTCGATCGCGTGTTGGGACGGCATGGAGGAAGGGGTTGAGGCGCAAAGGCATTGGACCAGATTGGCCGCCGGCGGTTCGCCCCCGGAGGCGGATAAACCTGCTGGCGGTTAGAATCGGTCGCCGCCGGGAGGCTGGGTGCGATCGGCGATTTTCGTCGGAATCGGCCAGCGAAGGCGGCAGCGTCGGAATTTTCGCACTGCCGCCTGTGCAGTGATCCCATGGGCCGATCCTTTTACTCCGCATGACCTTTGCTGAATGGCAGCGCTTGCCGCCCGCCGCCGCCGCGCGGGCGGTGGCCGCGCAAGTCGCCCAACTCCGGCCCGGCCAGGCGCACGCGGCGATTGCTAGCCTCCCGGCGGAGGTGGAATTGGCGGCGCGATTTGCGGCCGGGCGGCCCGACCAACCGCTCAGCGGGGTGCCGTTTTTCTTGAAGGATCTGTTTGCGGTCGCCGGCGAATCGATTGGGGCGGGTTCCCGCTTTATTGCCAAGGAGCGGCCGGTGCCGAAGCGCACGGGAGCCATCGTCGAGGCATTGGCGGCGGCCGGGGCAGTCCTGGTCGGCAAGACCCAGCTCTACGAATTCGCCTACGGGCTGACCGGGGAAAACCCGCATTACGGAAATTGCGAGCATCCCGAATGGGCCGGGCGGACCTCCGGGGGATCGAGCAGCGGATCGGCCGCGGCGGTGGCCGCCGGGATCGTGCCCCTGGCCGTCGGCACCGATACCGGCGGATCGATCCGCGTGCCCGCCGCCTTCTGTGGGCTCTATGGTTTCCGGATGACTCCGGGGCATCCCTGGATCGCCGACGCCTTCCCGCTCGCGCCCAGTTTCGACACCGCCGGCTGGTTTACCGCCCACGCTGCCGATATGCGCACTGCCCTAGCCGCCCTCCTCGGCCCGGTGGCGCCGCTCGGAAGTTTTCGCGGATGCTATTTTGAGCCGTCCGGCCTCGATCCCGAAGTGGCCGCGGCCCTCCGCCTGGCCGCCGTTCGTTTGGGGGCGATTCCCGAATCGCCCGCGGTCCGAAAGTTAGCCGCAAGTTTCTCCGGTTCGGCCGAAGCCTACGCCGTGCTGCAAAGCAGCGAGGCGCTCGCGGTCCATCGCGACTGGCTCGACCGTTTCCGGCCTCTCTACGGCGCCGAAGTGTGGGCGCGCATCGAACGGGCCCGGCACTGGACCCCGGGGCAAATTGCGGCCGCGCAGGAGCGCCAAGCCGCGGTCCGCGGGGGCTGGGCGGAGTATTTCCAAGGCGCTGATTTTCTCGCCCTGCCGGCGGCCCCCTTTCCGGCTTTGCCCGCGAATGAATTGACCGCGGAGAACCGCCAGCGGCTGCTCGTCTTGACGGCGCCCGCAAGTCTGAGCGGCAGCCCCGTCCTGACTTTGCCCGTCGCGCTGCCTTCCGGACTCACCGCCGGTTTGCAGGTGGTCGTCCGGGACAGCCAAAGCCCCGTCTTCGACTGGGCGCTCAGGCAGTTCGGACCGTGACCTGAATCTCCACTGTGGCGTTCCGGGGCAGCCCGGACACCGAGACGGCGGCGCGGGCATGGCGGCCGGCCTCGCCGTATAGTTTCACAAACAGGTCGCTCGCCCCATTGATCACCTGAGGGCTCTGGTCGAAGCCCGGCACGGCGTTCACAAAGCCGTTGACGATGATGAATTCCTGCACCCGGTCCAGGCCCCCCAGGGCCGCCTTGATTAGCGCGAGAGCATTGAGTGCGGCGACCTGGGCTGCCAGATAGCCCGTTTCGACCGTTTGGTCCCGACCGACCGGCCCGGCATGGGTTACGGCCGCATCGCGGGCACTGATCACTCCGGCGAGATAAAGGGTGTTTCCATTGGTCCGGAAGGGCACATAGCTGCCCACTGGGTTCGGGGCGGGGGGCAGCGCGAGTCCCAGTTCCTGCAATTTGCTCTCAATTGGGTCCATCCGGTGGTTCCTGACAGATTAGCCCGTTCGCTCAATCGAAAATCACCGGGCCGATCCCGGGGCGGCGAGGCCTGTCGCCCCCAAATTTGGTCATCTAGGCCCGGTTTCGGCTCTCATTATGATGCCGACCGGGTTGTCGCTGGCAGTTTGACGTCCGGCTCGGGCTCCTCATTGCTTGGGGGTCCTAGACCATGCCTCCCCCGCCCTACGTGTGCCTTGAGCGCGTCGCTAAACGCTTCGGCACGGGTCCGGAGGTACTGTCCGACATCGACGCCGAAATCGGTTTGGGCGAGTTTGTCAGCTTCATCGGCCCAAGCGGGTGTGGCAAATCGACGCTGTTACGCTTGCTGGCCGGGCTGATCGAGCCCACGTCGGGGGATATCGCCATCGAAGGCCGCAAAGCCGCCTATACCAGCGCCAAGGCATTTTTTGTCTTCCAGGAGCCCAATCTGCTGCCCTGGCGTCGGGTCGCCGCCAACGTGGAACTGCCGCTGATGCTTCGCGGGGATGAGCGGGCGGACCGGAAGCTGCGCGCCCAAAAGATGCTGGACCTGGTGGGCTTGGGCGAGGCGGCCGACAAGTTTCCCTGGCAGCTCTCCGGCGGCATGAAAATGCGCGTTTCGATCGCCCGCGCGCTGAGCGTGGCCCCGCGGATTCTGCTGTTGGACGAGCCGTTTGGCGCGCTGGATGAAATGACCCGCGACCGCTTGAATGAGGACCTGCTCGCCATTCGGCAGCGGGATCCGTTCACCGCCTTTTTTGTCACCCACTCGGTCGCCGAGGCCGTGTTCCTCTCCACCCGCGTGATTGTTTTGTCGGCCAATCCCGGCCGGGTGGCGGCCACGATCGAGGTGCCCTTCGTCTATCCCCGGACCGCCGCCCTGCGCGAGACCCCGGAATTCCTCGAAAAGCTGGGCGTTACTTCCCGCGCGCTGCGGGCGGCCTCGGTCGCGGAGGCCCCAGCCTCATGAAACGGGCCTCTCCCTGGGTCATGCCCCTGATCGGCGGGGTCATGCTGGTCGCCCTCTGGTATGCCGTGATCGGCATCTTTGGGTTCAAGTCCTATGTCCTGCCGACGCCGATCTCCATCCTGGCGGCGGCCGTGCATGAGCGCCAAGCGCTGCTGGCAGGGGCGCTGATCACCGGCGAAGGGGCGCTTTTGGGCTTCCTGGCGGCCGTGGCCGGAGGTTTTCTGCTCGCGCTGATCGTCGCGCTCGCCGCGCCGCTGAAGCAGGCGTTCTACCCCTACATTCTTGTCTTTCAGATGACCCCGGTGATCATTCTGGCCCCCGTTTTCGTCCTCTGGTGGGGCCAGGGTGTGCCCAGCATCGTCGCGATCACCTTCACGATCTGCTTCTTCCCGATCGTGGCCAACACGACGATGGGGATGATCTCCACCGATCGGAATCTGCGGGAGCTTTTTGTGCTCTGCAGAGCCACCCGCCTGCAGGAAATCCGTTTCCTGCGGGTCCCCGCGGCCATGCCCTATTTTCTCATCGGCATGAAGATCGCCGGCACGCTTGCTCCGATCGGCGCGATCACGGGTGATTTTCTGACCGGCACCACCCAAAACGGCCTGGGCGGACTGGGATTTATGACGATCGCCTATTTTTCCCAGCTCAAGATTCCGGAGCTCTTCGCGACCGGGATGGTGGCCTGCCTGCTGGGCTTCCTGTTTGTGGGCGGGGTCAACCTGCTGCATTGGTTCATGCTGCACCGCTGGCACGATTCGCAGCGCCGGAACGAATAACCTCTCCCTGAGTCGCGACCGGTCTGGCCGCCGCGGCGGCAATCGGCGTTTGCCTGTCTCCCCGTTTCCGCTCAGCTTCCGGCTATGGATTTTGCCCCCCGTTGGATCCGGATGCTGCTGCTTGGCGCGGCCGGATTGGGCCTGCTGGCCGGCTGCGGCAAAGCGCCGCCGGCGGCGGACGCCCGGCCCAAGATTATCGTCCAGCTCGATTGGGTGGCGGAGCCCGAGCACGGGGCCTTTTACACCGCCCAGGCCATGGGTTATTTTACGGCGGAGGGCCTCGATGTCACCCTGCTGCAGGGCGGCCCCAACACCTACACGCAGCAAAAGATCGCGACCAACCAAGCCCAGCTGGGCCAGGCCGATTCCGAGTCGATCCTGCTCGCGATCCAGGCCGGAGCCCCGCTACTGAATGTCGCCGCGATTTTCCAGCACGACCCCAGCGTCTTCATGATGCAGGAGGCGAACCCGGTGAACACCTGGGCCGATCTGCAGGGACGCACCGTGATGGCGCGCCCCGAGTGGGCCTTCCTGCCCTACCTGCGCAAGAAATACGGACTGCAGTTTTCGGTCATTGTCCAGAACTACGATCTGGGCCGGCTGGCGGTCGACCCCACGTTCATTCAGCAGGGTTACTACATCGCCGAGCCGTTCTACCTCGCGCAAAAAGGGATCAAGCTGAAATTCCTGCACGTCTCCGACACGGATTTCGACGCCTACACGACGATCGTCACCAATCGCACGTTTGCGCACGATCACCCGGAGGAATTGCGCGCCTTTCTCCGCGCGCTCTATCGCGGATACCGCTACTACCTGGAAACCGACGGCGGACCGGCCCACGCCATCATGCTCGCGATCAACCCGAAGAAGCCGACCCCCGAGTACCTTAACTGGTCTCGCCAGCAGATCATCGCCGCCCATCTGGCCAAAGACGACCATGCCGACTACCTCTCGATTGATCCGGAGCGCTACCGGCGGCAGATCGACCAATTGGAGGACCTGGGTGTGTTGCCCAAAGGGTCGCTGACGCCCGAACAGGTCATGGATGCGTCGTTCCTGCCCAAACCCTGATCGGGCCGCCGGTTTCTCCCGGCAAGATTCCGCCCCCGCCCAGCGCGATTCGGCTCGATTGCGCCCGGGCGTTTTCTCATTTTTCCCCTACTTATGAAACTGATCCCCCTCGGTTTGGCTCTCCTCTCGACGGCGTTTGTCTCCCCCGTTTTCGCCGCGACTTTCGAAGGTATCGTGCAGATGAAAGTGATCGATGCCTCCAAGACGGTGCCGATGCAATATCAGGTCAAGGACGGCTTGGTCCGCATCGACGTGTCGGACCCCAAGGGGCACCAAGTCAGCATGATCATGGATACGGCGAACCAGAAAATGATCATGATCATGACGGCGCAGCACATGTATATGACCGTGCCGCTGCGGGGCATGGGGCAGCCACCGGCGACGGGTCAGGGGGCCGCCCCGCCGAGCGCCGCGCCGTCCCCTTCGGGCGGTATGCCCGTGAAGACCGGCGAAACCAAGACGATCTTGGGCTACACCTGCACGAAGTACCAGTCGCAGGCCAATGGCTCGACGGTGGAGATGTGGGTCACCGATGAGCTGGGTAATTTTGCGGGCCTGGGCGCCGGCGGACCCGGCGGCCGCGGTCAGCCCCCGGCCTGGCAGCAGGCGCTCGCCGGCCATGGATTCTTTCCCATGCTGGTCACCGGCACGACGTCCAGCGGCAAGGCCTTTTCCCTCGAAGTCACCTCGGTGGAAAAGCAATCCTTGGATGATTCGGTCTTCGCGCCCCCGGCCGGCTTCCAGGACCTGGGCAATATGGGCGGGATGATGGGGGCTATGATGGGCGGCCAGCGGCCGTAATTCCGCGCGGGCTCCCCGCTGGCGGATCCTTGCCAAACGCAAACGGCCCGGCGCTGTTTGCGTTTTTTTTATGCCTTAGCCCCCCCTGTTTATTAGGGGAAAACCGGGCGCCGGGATAAGCTGCTCCCATGAACTCAATGGGAGACTTCAGCTGCCTCGCCCTCACGGTGGCCTTCTTCGCCATCGCCATCGCCTACATCGCCTTTTGCGAAAAGGTGCGCTGAGCGCGCCTCCACTCCGCCTAGCCCGCTCCCCGCCATGTCCGACCTCTTCGTCTCCTTCGTTGCCCTGGCCTGCCTCGTCTACCTCGTGGTGGCGGTGCTGCGGCCGGAAAAATTCTAGGCCCGTTCCATGAACAATTCCAATTCCTGGCTGCAGCTGGCGATCTATGTCGGCGCGCTGCTCCTCATCACCAAGCCGCTCGGGCTTTACCTCATGCAGGTGCTCGACCGGCATGGCCGCACCTGGCTGGATCCGGTGATCCGGCCGGTCGAACGCCTGACTTATCGGGTCTGCGGCATCGATCCGGACCAGGAGCAGGACTGGAAAGGCTACACCAGCGCCATGCTGATCTTCAGCCTGATCGGGCTGCTCTTTACCTATTTCATCCTGCGCTTTCAGGACAAGCTGCCGCTGCAGGGGCTGCTCAACCCGCAGAAGTTTCCGGGGCTGGCGCCCCATCTGGCCTTGAACACGGCCGCCAGCTTCACGACCAACACCAATTGGCAGAGCTACTCCGGGGAGGCGACCATGTCGTATTTCTCCCAGATGGTCGCCCTGGTGATCCACAATTTCACCTCGGCGGCGACGGGCATCGCGATCGCGGCCGCCTTGGTGCGCGGCATCGCCCGCCACACCGCGCGCACGATCGGGAACTTCTGGGTCGATACGGTGCGGGTCTGCTACTACCTGCTGGCGCCGATCTGCCTGATCTTCGCGCTGGTCCTCGTCTCGCAGGGCATCATTCAGAACTTCAAGCCGTACACGATCGCCAAGACCCTCGAGCCTTATACGACCTCGGTCCAGAAGACCGATGACGCCGGCAAGCCGGTGACCGCCGCCGATGGCAAGCCGGTCATGGTCGACCAGGTCGTGGACACCCAGACGATCGTCCAGGGGCCGGTGGCCTCGCAGATCGCGATCAAGATGCTCGGGACCAACGGCGGCGGCTATGTGAACGCGAATGCGGCCCACCCCTTCGAAAATCCGACTCCTCTCTCCAATTTCCTGCAGATGCTCTCGATCTTCGCGATCCCGAGCGCCCTCACCTGGTACCTCGGCCGGATGGTCAAGAATCAGCGCCACGGCTGGGCGATCTGGGGGGCGATGTTCGCCATGTTTCTGGCCGGCGTCTTCGTCTGCTGGCCGGCCGAGGCCAGCGGCAACCCGATCCACACCCGCCTCGGGGTCGCGGCGGCCGATGGCAACATGGAAGGGAAGGAAGTGCGCTTCGGCATCTTTAATTCCGCGCTCTTTGCCACCATCACGACCGATGCTTCCTGCGGCGCGGTCAATGCGATGCACGACTCGTTCACCCCGCTGGGCGGCCTCGTGCCGCTGTTCAACATCGAGACCGGCGAAGTCATCTTCGGCGGCGTGGGCGCGGGCCTTTACGGCATGCTGGTTTTCGTCGTCCTGGCCGTCTTCATCGCCGGGCTGATGGTCGGCCGCACCCCGGAATACCTGGGCAAGAAGATTGAAGCCTACGATGTGAAGCTGGTGATGCTGGTCCTGATGGTGCTTTCCGCCACGGTGCTCGCCTTCACCGCCTGGGCCTGTGTCACGCCCTGGGGGCAGGCCGGGACCAACAACTCCGGTCCGCACGGGTTTACCGAAATGCTTTACGCCTTCAGTTCGGCCGTCGGCAACAACGGCAGCGCCTTCGCGGGCCTCACCGCCAACCCGGCCGACGGCAACCCCCATTGGGATACTACCCTCGCCCTCGCCATGCTGATCGGCCGCTTCCTCATGATCGTGCCGATCCTCGCCTTGGCCGGCAACCTCGGGACGAAGAAGCTGGTGCCCGCGAGCGCCGGCACCTTCCGGGTCGAGGGCCCCACTTTCATCGCCCTCTTGATCGGCACCGTGGTTCTGGTCGGAGCCCTGACCTTCCTCCCGGCCTTGGCGATGGGCCCCATCGTCGAACACTTCCTGATGAGGGCGGGCACGCTGTTCTGAGCCGAACTCCCGTTAACTACTCTCCTTCGCCATGAGCACCAAAGCCATTTCCCTCTTCGACCGCGACATCATGTCCAAAGCGGTCGTCGACTCCTTTCGCAAACTCGATCCGCGCCTGCAGATCAAAAATCCGGTGATGTTCATCACCCTGATCGGCGCCTTGCTGACCTTCTGGCAGCTGTTCATCACCAAGGAGCCCTTTAGCTACGTGCTCCAGGTGGCGCTCTGGCTGTTCTTTACGGTCATTTTCGCCAACTTTGCCGAGGCGGTGGCCGAGGGCCGGGGCAAGGCGCAGGCGCGCGCCCTGCGGGCCTCGCGCAAGGAGCTGATGGCCCGGCGCCGCCGCAAGGACGGCACGCTGGAGGACGTCAGCGCCCCGGATCTGCGCAAGAACGACGTCGTCTTTGTGGCGGCCGGCCAATTAATCCCCGGCGATGGCGAAGTGATCGAGGGCGCGGCGTCCGTCGACGAATCCGCCATCACCGGGGAATCCGCGCCCGTCATCCGGGAGGCGGGCGGCGACCGGAGCGCGGTGACCGGCGGCACGGGCGTCCTCTCCGATCAGCTGTGGGTGCGCATCACGGCCAATCCGGGCGAGGGCTTTTTGGACCACATGATCAGCCTTGTCGAAGGGGCGACCCGGCAGAAGACGCCCAATGAGATCGCGCTCACGATCCTCCTGTCGGCCCTCACCTTCATCTTTCTCTTGGTCATCATCACCCTGCGGCCGTACGGCATCTACGCCAATGTCTCCTTTTCCATCACGACCTTGATCGCGCTGCTCGTCTGCCTGATCCCCACGACGATCGGCGGGCTCCTCAGCGCGATTGGCATCGCCGGCATGGACCGCCTCCTGCAGCGCAATGTGCTCGCGATGAGCGGGCGGGCCGTGGAGGCCGCGGGCGACATCGACGTCCTGCTCCTCGACAAGACCGGCACGATCACGCTCGGCAACCGCATGGCCGCCGAATTTGTCCCAGCTCCCGGAGTGCCGATCGAGCACTTGGCGGACGCCGCGCAGCTGGCCTCGCTCGCCGACGAGACGCCGGAGGGCCGTTCGATCGTGGTCTTTGCCAAGGATCATTTTCAGCTCCGGGCGCGCGAACTGCAAGCGGCGCAGGCGACCTTTGTCCCCTTCACGGCCCAAACCCGCATGAGCGGCGTGGATCTGGCCGGCTCGGGCACGCAGGCGGCCCGGTCGATTCGCAAGGGGGCCGCCGCGAACGTGCGCGCCTGGGTCGAAGCGGCGGGCGGCGTTTATCCGCCGGCCGTCAGCGAGGCCGTGGACCGCATTTCCCGGCAGGGCGGCACGCCGCTGGTCGTGGCCGAAAACCGGCAGGTCCTGGGGGTCATCTACCTCAAGGACGTCGTCAAAGGCGGCATCAAAGAGCGCTTTGCCCAGCTGCGGGCCATGGGCATTCGCACGGTCATGATCACCGGCGACAATCCGCTGACGGCCGCCGCGATCGCCGCCGAGGCCGGGGTGGACGATTTTCTGGCGCAAGCGACGCCGGAAATGAAGCTGGCCCGCATTCGGGACGAGCAAGGCCGCGGCCACCTCGTGGCCATGACCGGGGACGGCACCAACGACGCCCCCGCGCTCGCCCAGGCCGATGTCGGCGTCGCCATGAACACGGGCACGCAGGCGGCCAAGGAGGCCGGCAACATGGTGGATCTGGACTCCAATCCAACCAAGCTCCTGGACATCGTGGAGATCGGCAAACAGCTGCTGATCACCCGCGGCTCCCTGACGACCTTCAGCATCGCGAACGATGTGGCCAAATATTTTGCCATCATTCCGGCCATGCTGGTGGGGGTTTTCCCCGCCATTGCCCCGCTGAACATCATGCATCTGGCCTCGCCGCTGAGTGCGATTCTGAGCGCGGTCATTTTCAATGCCCTGGTCATCATCGCCCTGATTCCGCTGGCACTGCGCGGGGTGGCCTACCGGCCGCTCGGTGCGGCCGCGATCTTGCGCCGCAATCTTCTGATCTACGGGGCGGGCGGCATCGTGATCCCGTTCATCGGGATTAAGATCATCGATGTGCTCATCAACGCCCTGCATTTCGTCTAATGCCATGAAAACACTGCTTTCCGAACTGAAGACTTCCCTCGTCCTCACGATCGTCCTGGCCGTCCTTTTGTGCGGGGCCTATCCGGTGGCGGTCTGGGCTGGCGCCCAGCTGCTGTTTCCCCGGCAGGCGGGCGGCAGCCTGATCACCGATGCCAGCGGCGCCGTGCGCGGCTCCCGGCTGCTCGCGCAGAATTTCGCGAGCGACAAGTATTTCCAGCCGCGGCCTTCGGCCGCCGGCACGGGCTATGACGCCACCAGTTCGGGTGGCACCAACTTTGGGCCGACCAGCGACAAGCTCGCCAACGGCTCCCACGCGAAGGACGCCGCCGGCAAGCCAGTCAACGATCCGAACAATTTTGACGGGATCAAGGACCTGGTGGCCGCCTACCGCGCGAGCAATGGCCTGCCCGCGGACGCCGCGGTGCCCGCGGACGCCGTCACCCGTTCTGGCAGCGGTCTGGATCCGCAGATCAGTGTGGCCAACGCGCAGCTGCAGGCCCCGCGCGTCGCGAAGGCCCGGGGCCTCGCGCTGGACGCCGTCCTGAGTTTGGTCGCGCAAAACACCGCCGCCCGCGACTTCGGCATCTTTGGTGAGCCCGGCGTCAACGTGCTCACCCTCAACCTCGCCTTGGATCAGACCGCCGCGAAACCCTGAACCCTAACCTTCCGTGAACTCCTCCTCGTTCATGAAATCCTGGCAGGACAAACTCGTGGTCGCCCTTATCTGGCTGATCGCTATCTGGGTCGCCTGGGATTTTTTGGAGTGTATTGACCCGCCGCTCCCCCGCGATTTGGCCGCCCATCCGCTGCGCTTCAATCCACCCAGCTTCAACGGTCACCCCTGATCCGTCGTTGTCTATTGGCTATCACTTGCTTGCAAACCCCATCCAGGATTGCCCTCCCACCCTGACGGCCGCTAAATTTTCATCGTTGTAGGGGCGCAAGGACCCTCGTTCCAGTGACCACTCCCTCCCGTCCCGATCCCGATGAACTGCTGGCCTCGCTCCAGCGGGAAGAGGCGCGCGTGGCCCGGGGGCACCTGAAGATCTTTTTTGGGATGTGTCCGGGGGTCGGCAAGACCTACGCCATGCTGAGCGCCGCCCGGCAGGAGAAAAAGGAGGGAATCGATTTGGTAGTGGGAGTCGTGGAAACCCACCGCCGGGTGGAAACCGAGGCCCTGCTCGAGGGGCTCGACGTTTTTCCGCGGCGGGTGATCGAGCACAAGGGAATCCAGCTCACCGAGATGGACCTGGAGGGCATTCTGGCGCGCCGACCCAAGCTGGTGCTGGTCGACGAACTGGCGCACACGAATGCCCCGGGATCACGGCACCCCAAGCGGTTTCAGGACGTGATCGAACTGCTCGACGCCGGGATCAACGTCTACACCACCGTCAACGTGCAGCACATCGAGAGCCGGGCGGACGCGGTGCGGCAGATCACCGGCGCCCCGGTGAACGAGACCGTGCCTGATTCCATGCTCGAGCGGGCCGACGAGATCGAACTGATCGATCTTACGCCCGAGGCGCTGCTGGAGCGCCTGCGGGAGGGGAAAGTCTATTTGGGCGACCGGGCGGAAGCGGCCGCCCGGGGCTTTTTCAAGGACGCGCATATTGTGGCGCTGCGGGAACTGGCGCTGCGGTTCACCGCCGAGCGCATGGACAAGCGCCTGCGCGATATGCGGACGAGCGGCCAGGCCCAGACCGCTTGGCGGTCGGGCGAGCGCCTGCTGGTCGCCGTCGGCGCCAGCCCGACTTCCATCCAGCTCGTGCGCTGGACCCGCCGGATGGCCGCCGCCCAAGGCGCGGCCTGGATGGCAGTCAATGTGGAATCCTCCCGCGCGCTGAACGCGGACGCGCAGCGGCGGCTCGACCAAAACCTGGCGCTGGCCCGCGAGTTGGGGGCGGAGGTGCTGGTGACCCACGACGAATCCGTGGCGAGCGCCCTGGTGCGGATCGCGCTTCAAAACAAGGTCACGCAGATCGTCGTGGGCAAATCCCGCAACCCCAGTTGGCTCGATTTCCTGCGCGGCGGCAGCCTGACGGACCGGCTGCTGCGCATCCGCCAGCCCCTCGATGTGTACGTCGTGCCCGCCGAGCGGATGGAGAAGGCGGGCGCCTGGATCGACTGGAGTCCAATCGCCGCGGCCAATTCCCGCGAGTACGGCGAAGTCGCCGTCGCCGTGGCCGGCGTGACCGTGATCGGCTTGGTGATGGTGCCGCACAGCGGATACTTCGCCGTCGGCATGCTTTACCTCATGATGGTGATTGCGCTCAGCCTGCGCGTCGGGCGGTGGCCGATTTTGGCGGCCGGCATCATCAGTCCGCTGATCTGGGACTTTCTGTTCATTCCGCCGATCTACACCTTTCGGATTGACCGCTTCGAGGACGGCCTGCTTTTCGGCATGTATTTCGTGGTCGCCTTGGTCACCGGGCAATTGACCGCCCGAGTGAAAGCGCAGGAGCGCCATGAGCGGGCCCGCGAAACCCGGGCGACCGCCCTGTTCCAATTGACTCAGGCGCTCAGCCAAGCCCAGACTCTCGATGACGGAGTGTTCGCGGCCCTGCGGCAGATCGACGGCCATTTTTCCGCCCGGACCGCCCTGCTTCTGGGCGGCGCGGAGGAGGGCGGCCTCACGCCCCATTTTGCCGGCTCCTTCACCCTCACGGACAAGGAGCGGGGCGTGGCCGATTGGAGCTCGAGCAACCGCAAGAAGGCAGGCCGCTTCACCGACACCCTGCCCTCCGCCGAGGGTTTTCATGTGCCGATCGTGCGAGAGGACCGCTCCCTAGGCGTCCTCGTGGTGCGGGTCGATCCGGAGGCTTCCCTAAGCCTGGCGCAGCGGGACCTCATCGAAAGCTTCGCCTCCCAAATCGCCTTCCTCGTGGAAAGCGAGCACCTGCGCGCCGCCGGCGAACGGGAGAAACTCCTTGCCGAGTCGGAAAAGCTCCACCGCACGCTCCTGGACGGAGTGTCCCATGAACTCAAGACGCCGCTGGCCGTCTTGGGCTCGGTGGCCGAGAATATCGCCGGCGCGGAGGGCCCTTTGCGCACGGCGCTGGCGGTGGAGATGCGGACGGCCACCCGCCGCCTGAACCGGCTGGTCAACAATCTGCTCGACCAGACCCGCCTCGAATCCGGCACTTTGAAGCCGCGGCTCGACTGGTGCGATGCGGCCGACCTGGTCAACGCGGCGGTCGACGGGGTCGAGGAGTCATTGGCTGGCCATCCGTTTGAAGTGGACGTGCCGGCGGACATGCCGCCCTTCCGGGCCGACTCCGCCCTGATGGAGCAGGTGATCGCCAATCTGCTGCTCAACGCCGCCCTGCATACGCCCGCGGCGACCCCAATCTTCTTGGCGGCGGGCGTCGACGGCTCCCGGCGGCGAGTCTTTTTCACCGTGGCGGACCAGGGCCCCGGTTTTCCCCCGGAGATGCAGGAGCAGCTGTTTCAGAAATTCCAGCGCGGCGACGCGGCGCGGGCGGGCGGCCTCGGCCTCGGCCTGTCGATCATCCGGGGTTTTGTGGTCGCCCAGGGCGGCGAAGTCGTCGTCGGCCAGAACCCCGGCGGCGGCGCCGTCTTTACCGTTTACTTGCCCTATACTCCCCATGGTGATGTCCCCGGCGAATGAGCACTGAACCTGGCCAGCCCGAAATCTTGGTGATCGACGACGAAGTCCAGATTCGTCGCCTGCTACGCGTGACCCTGGAGGGCGCCGGCTACCGCGTCCGCGAGGCCGAGTCGGGCGCGGCGGGCATCAGCGAAGTGAGCTTTCGGCGGCCGGACGCGGTCGTGCTCGACCTGGGGCTCCCCGACCTGCCGGGGGGCGCCGTCCTGGCGCGTCTGCGCGAATGGAGCCAGGTGCCGGTCCTGATCCTGTCGGTGCTGGGGCAGGACGATCAGAAAATCGCGGCGCTCGATGCGGGGGCGGACGACTACCTCACCAAGCCCTTCAGCGGCGGCGAACTGCTGGCCCGGCTCCGGGTGATGCTCCGGCGGGCGCAGCCCACCGACGACCTGAAGGTGATCCGCTTCGGACCGGTTGAATTTGACCTTGTGCGCCGGGTGATCACCCGGGACGGGCGCGAGGTGAAGCTGACGTCCAAGGAACAGGCGCTCTTGCGGCTGCTGGCGATCAACGCCGGAAAAGTCATCACCCACCGGCAGATCCTGCGGGAACTTTGGGGGCCCAAAGCCGAGGAGCAGACGCAGTACCTTCGCGTGTACCTCGGACGCCTGCGGCAGAAACTCGAGGAGAAACCCAATCGCCCGCGGTACCTGAAAACCGAATCGGGGATCGGCTACCGCCTGGTGCTGGAATAACCGTTTATGGCCACCTCTGAACTCGTCCCCGGAGCCGTGCTCGACGGCCGCTTCGAAATCGGTGAACTCGTCAACCGCGGCGGCATGGCCTGCATCTACCGGGCGGTCGACCTGCGCTCCGGCGCGACCGTGGCCCTCAAGCTGCCGCTCCTCCAATACGAGACCGAGCCCCTCACGTTCACGCGCTTCCAGCGCGAGGAGGAAATCGGCCGGCGGCTCAACCACCCGTACATCCTAAAAGTCACGGTGAACGAGGAGCCCAAGAGCCGGCCCTACCTGGTGATGGAATGGGTCGATGGGCAGCCGCTGCATATCGTGCTGGCCGCGCGCAAGCCGATGCCGGAGGCCGAGGCCGCGGCGATTGCGGCCAAGGTCTGCGCCGCACTGGCGCATCTGCGCGAGCAGGGCATTGTCCACCGGGACCTGAAGCCGGAGAACATCATGATCTGCCGGGACGGCAGCATCCGGCTGCTCGACTTCGGCATCGCCAAGGACGACCACCTGCGGCGCCTCACCTTCGCCGGGCTCACCCCCACCCTCGGCACCCCGGACTACATGGCGCCCGAGCAGGTCAGCGGCCGGCGCGGCGATCATCGCAGCGACATCTACAGCCTGGGGGCGATCCTCTATGAACTGACGACCGGCCACCGGCCGTTCGAGGGTGACAACGTTTATGTGGTCATGAACGCGCGCACGAGCGGGGACCCGGCCGCGCCTCGCAAAGTGAACGCGGAGCTCACTCCGGCGATCGAGGAGATCATGCTTCACGCGCTGTCCCGGGATCCGGCCGACCGTTACGCGACGGCGGAGGCCATGGCGGCGGAACTAACCAACTATAACTCCGTGATTCTTACGGGCCGCCACCGGAATCTGGTGGTCCCGCGGGTCGATCCCTCCGAAGGTTGGGTCATGCGGGGCGTCCTGATCGGGGCGATCGTGGTCATCGTGCAGCTGCTGGGCTTCGGGTTGCTGTTCTGGTATTTTACCAAAGCCCACCGGGGCCATTGAGATTGCGCCGGAAGAATCCGGACGACGCTGGGCGGGAGTTGTGCTAGAGTGGGCTGTGCGCCTCACTCACGCCAAAATGTACGACCGCCTGCTGGCCAGCGACGCCAGCTGGAATGGCCGGTTTTTTACCGGGGTGCTGACGACCGGGATCTATTGCCTCCCTGGATGCAAGGCGCGCAAGCCGAAATCGGAAAATGTCCGGTTTTTTCCGACCTGCGAGGCCGCCCGGGCGGCCGGCCTGCGGGCGTGCCGCAAATGCCACCCCGACGACTTTGCCCGCGGGGCCGATCCGGTGCTCGAAACCATCGAATCCCTGGTCGAGGAAGTCCGCGCCGACCCCGCTCGCTTCGCCGATGCGCGGGCGCTGGTGCGCCGGTCCGGCTTCGGGACCACACGGCTCTTCGAACTTTTCCGGCAGCATTACCATTCGACGCCGGCCGAGGTGCTCCTGCGCGCTCGCCTCGAAACCGCCAAACAGCGCCTGGCCGCCGGAAGCGAGCCCTTGGTGGACATCGCTGGCGCCGCAGGCTTCGAATCCCTTTCGGTCTTCCACGAGCATTTTCGGGCGCGCAATGGCCTGACCCCGGCGGCCTACCGCGCATTGGGCGCGGGTGAACCGTTCACGCTCAGCCTGCCGGCCGGCTACCCGGTGGCCTATCTGCAGCGGGCCCTCGGCCGGGATCCCCAAAGCGTGAACGAGCGGTGGGACGGGAAGCGGTACCGGGCGGCGGTGGAACTCGCCGGAGAGCCGGCGCTCCTTAGCCTGGAACTGAGCCCCACTGCCGTTCAGGCCGCGGTCGAGGGCAGCGATAACGCCGCGACTGCTGCAGCGAAAAATTGGGCTGCCCACGCGGTAGCGATCGGTCTGCTCGGCCTCGACCAAGACGCCCACGGCTTTGCCCGGCTGGCGACGCGCCTCGGGTTTGCCCGACTCGTCGCGGGCCGGCGCCAGCTGCGCATCAGCCAGACCTTGTCGGTCTTCGATGGCCTGCTCTGGTCCATCATCGGGCAGCAGATCAATCTGGCCTTTGCCTGCGTCCTTAAGCGGCGCTTGATCGAGAAAACGGGCACCCCGCTGGGCGATGGTTTTTATTGCGTGCCGACCCCGGCCGCGGTCGCGGCCTTGCAACCGGCCGATCTGCAGCCGCTCCAGTACTCGGCCGCGAAGGCTGCGTATCTGATCGGCGCGGCGCGGCTGGTCGCCAGCCGTCAGCTGGATTTGGCCGCTTTGCCCCGGATGTCCGCCACCCGCGCCGAATGCACCTTGCTGGCCGTGCATGGGCTTGGTCCCTGGTCGGTAAACTACATCATGATGCGCGCGCTGGGGTTTCCGGACTGCGTGCCCTTGGGCGATACCGGCGTTTCCAGCGGACTCCAGAGCCTTTTCCAGCTGGAGGACCGGCCGGATATCGACGCCACCCGGCGCCTCATGGCCGTGTTCTCCCCCTACCGCAGCCTCGCCACCGCTCACTTGTGGCAATTCAACCGCCCCGCGCCATGAAAACTCTTCCCCGCTATGCCACCGCCACGTTCGCCACGCCCGTGGGTCCCCTATCAGTGGCGGCCGACTCCTTGGGCGCCGTGGTCGGAAGCGCTTTCGGTCCGGCCGCGAAACTGCGGAAACGCCTGAAGCCCTGCCAACTCAAAACCGATCCGGCCGGACTTCCGACGGTCGGTCGCGCCATCGAGGCCTATTTTGGCGATAGCCGCATCCCCTTCCCGCTGGCGTTGTCGCCGACCGGAACGCCGTTCCAGCAACGGGTCTGGCGAGCCCTGCGCGCGATTCCGCCGGGCGAAACGCGCAGCTACAGTCAGCTGGCGTCGACCCTGCGCAGCGGCGCCCGCGCGGTTGGCCGGGCCAATGCGACCAATCCCATCTGCCTGTTCATCCCGTGCCACCGCGTGATTGGGGCCGACGGATCGCTCGCGGGCTATGCTTTCGGCGAAACGATCAAACGCCGGCTGTTGGACCATGAGCGGCAATGACTCCTTCCCTCGATCGTGCCGTTAAATAAATTGTGGCCGACCGGGGGAATAGAGGGTTCAGTCCACCGGTGGACATCTATGAGCATCTGGGCGTAAAGACGTTCATCAACGCGCGCGGCGCCCATACCCGTTTTGGGGGCGCGATCATGCTTGCGGCGGTGGTTGACGCGATGGTGGCGGCGAGCAAATCGTCGGTCCACCTGGGCGAGTTGCAGGATGCGATCGGCGCGCGAATTGCCGCGATGACCCAGAATGAGGCGGCGGTGGTTACCGGCGGAGCGGCGGCCGGGATTGTGCTCGCCATCTCGGCGTGCATTCCTGCGGTTTGAACGTGACGGGGGTTGCCTCGTCATCAAATGGGATGGGAGCGCCGGCACCGTGACCCCCGCAGAAGTCGCCGCCCAAATGCGATCCGGGAGTCCCGGCATCGAATGCACCGGCGGCGATGGCCTACGCCTGAATATGACGACGCTGCAGGCGGGAGAGGAGGACATTGTCTCCGCTCGCGTCGCTGAAATCATGGGGCCGATGTCGCGGCCGGCTTAGTCCCGTCCGAGCTATCGGGAGATCGAGCCGGTCGTTGTTCTCAAGCTGGTTGCGAATGCCTTTAGCTTGAAATGATCCTTCACGCCCGGGGCCGATTCGATCCCGCTGTTTACGTCGACAAACCGGGCGCCGCTTTGCCGCACCGCTTCGCCGATATTGTCCGCGTTCAGGCCGCCGGCCAGGAGCCAGACTTTCTCCGGATGGCCAAGTTGGTGGCGGGCGAATTTACCCCAATCTCCCGTCCGGCCGGACCCGCCGAAAACACCCGGCTGATAGGTGTCGAGCATCCAGGTATCCGCGAGCGGAAGCCAAGCGGCCGGAATGTCCTCTCCCGGCGGGAGCTTCGGGGCCAGCCACAGCCGCGTCGGACCGATCCGCTCCGACCAGCCCGAAATTTGCGCCAGCGGCAGCTCCGTCCGAAAATGAATTTGCACCGCGTCAAATCCCGCCTCTTCCAGCGTGGTCAGTTCCGCCAAAGTCGGCTCCACGGTCACGGCCACCCGCGAAACGGGCGGCAGTTCGCCCGCCAATTCGCGGTACTGGACCAAGTTGAGGGCCCGGGGCGATCCGGGGAAAAAATTGAAGCCCAAGTAGGCCGCCCCGGCCTCGGCCGCAGCCACCGCGTCGGCCGGCCGGCGCACCCCGCACACTTTGAACTGGAGGCCGCCGCTCATGGCTTAGAATGAATTGACGCTCGCGATCACGTGATCCACCTGCGCGTCGGTCAGATCCGGAAAGATCGGCAGGCTGAGGCAGGTCGCTGCAATCGCCTCCGAGATCGGAAACGAGCCCACGCCATAGCCCAGATCCGCATAGCACTGCTGCCGGTGCAGCGGCACCGGGTAAATCAGATCGGTGCCGACCTCGCACCGCTTCAAATGCTCGCGCAGCGCGTCGCGCCGCGGATGGCGCAAGGTGAACTGATGAAACACGCTGGCGCCATAATCCGGCTGCACCGGCAGTTTCACCTCCGCCAGCGTGATCTCCTGCAGGTAACGGTGGGCCACGGCGCGGCGGCGCGCGGTCCAGCCGGCCAAATGGGGCAGCTTCACGTTCAGGAGCGCGCCCTGAAATCCATCCATCCGAAAATTGCCGCCCACGATGTCGTGGTAGTAGCGCCGGTCCGAGCCGTGCACTCGGATGTGCCGGGCGCGCGTTTGGAGGTCTTCCCGCCGCGAGACAAAGGCCCCGGCTTCGCCGCAGGCGCCGAGGTTCTTCGTCGGGTAAAAGCTGAAGGTGCCGCAGTCCCCGAGCAGGCCCACGGGCGTTGCCCGGTAGTGCGCGCCGACCGCCTGCGCGCAGTCCTCGATCACGAAAAGCCGGTGGCGCCGGGCGATGGCCAAGATCTCGTCCATGCGCGCCGGCTGGCCGAACAGATGCACCACGATGACCGCCTTGGTTCGCGGCGTGACCGCCGCTTCCAGCCGCGCCGGATCCAAATTATAAGTCCCCTCCTCGACGTCGGCGAAGACCGGCCGGGCGCCCACGTAGTTGATCCCCCAGGCGGAGGAGATAAAGGTGAAGGGCGCGGTGATCACTTCATCGCCCGGCCCGAAGGCGCCCAGCAGGCACGCCACATGGAGCGGCGCGGTGCCACTGTTCATCCCGAGCACGCGGGGATAACCCAAATCCGCGCCAAAATTGCGTTCAAAATCCTCCACGTCCTTGCCCAGGCAAAACCGGTTCGCGTCATAGGTCGCGGTCAAGGCCGCCAGCGCCTCCGAGCGGATCGCCTGGTGCTGGATGGATAGATCGAGAAAAGGGACTTTCATGGCCTGCGGGAGGCTCAGCCTACGGGGAACCCAGCTTGTTGACCAGCGCGGCGATCAATTCGTCGAACCCCGGGGTTGCCGCTTCGAAATCCACCGCGAGTCCGCATTTCTTCATCGTGGCGCTGGTCTGCGGTCCGATGCTCCCGAAAAGCGGCCGCTTGGCGCCGGCGCCAAGGCGCAGCGCCTTGGCTTGGTCGGTAAAGGACTGCGCCGAAGAACCGCTGGCAAAGAGGACCGCATCGGCGCCGCGCGCCCGGAAATTCGACGCCGCCGGATGGTCGGACAAGTCGGTGGCCTCGGTCTTGTAGACCTGCAGCCGGTCGACGATCGCGCGGCCCTCCCCCTCGAGCTTGGCCACCAGGCTATCCTTATTCAGGTTGCCGGTGATCACCAGGACCTGGGCGCTGTCGAGACTGCCCGTGGCGATCAACGCGTCGGCCAAAGCGTCGGCCGTGGCAACCTCCGGCTGGCACTCGACCTTCAGGTGCAATTCGGCGATGCGCCGGCCGGTGCCATCTCCCACCGCAGCGATCCGGGTGAATCCGAGCGAGCGTATGTCCTCAAACAGACGGAGAAATTCCTCAAAAAAGTAGCGGACACCATTCGCGCTGGTGAAGACGATCCAATCGTAGCGGGCCAGTTCCAGCATCGTGTCCGCCAAGGCCTCCTTGGAAATTTCTTTGGTGATGCGCAAGACGGGCAACTCCAGCACCTCGGCGCCCAGAGCGCCGAGACGAGCGGCGAGTACGGAGGCCTGTTCGCGGGTGCGGGTCACCACCACGCGGCGGCCGGCAAGCGGGGAAACGGAAGCGGTCATCGCGGAAACCTCAGGGTAGGTCCCATTCGCGCAACAGGCGCGCGGCGGTGGCGGCGGGCGCAGCCAAGTCCGCCGCAGCGAGCGGGCGACGGCGGGCGCCGCCCTTCTCGTGGTACAAATAGAGCATGGCATCGGTCGCGTGCGTCGCAAACGCGGTGTGGCAGCCGGCCCCCAAGGCCAGCTGGAAGGCGCGCTCCAGCGCGACGTGCCGCGCGGCGGGCTCGTCGAGGCAGCCGGAAAAGCGCCCGGTTTCGCCGGCGCGGCACTGGACCGCGACGGCCCCCTGGCCCACCGCCGGAACCATCTGGTCCAGAGTGAGCGGTTGGAAGACAAGGCCCGGCCATTGGGCAATGCCCAGGCGCTGCAGTCCGGCCGCCGCGAGGACCGTGGCGTCGGCCGCGCCCTCGGCGATCTTGCGCAGGCGCGTGTCGACATTGCCGCGGATTTCCCGGAACTGGGCGCCCGGGAACAGCGCCGCCAGTTGCAGCCGTCGCCGCGGGCTGCCCGTGGCGAAGGTGGCCGGAATGGACACATTCTCCCGGCGGACCAGCAGGTCCCGGGGATCGGCCCGCGGGAGGTAGCCGGCGATCGCGAGTCCCGGGGCCATTTCGCCGGGCAGATCCTTCGTGCTGTGAATCGCCAGATCGGCTTCGCCCCGGCGCAGGCACTCCTCGAGTTCACCCGTGAAAAGCCCTTTGCCGCCTTTCTTTTCCAGCGACCACTCCGACTGGCGATCGCCGGTGGTCACCAAGCGGAGCAACTCGGTTTCGACCCCGAGCGCCGCGCGCAGATGCGCCGCCACCAGCTCCGTCTGGGCCAGAGCCAGCGGACTTTTGCGGGTCGCGAGGAGAAGGCGGGCCATGGGATCGATCCCCGGCGCCCCGCGCCGGAGCGGGCGGGCTTTAGTAGCCCGCTTGAACGCCCTTGATGTTCTTCTTCGACATCCAGGGCATCAGGCTGCGCAGGCGGGCGCCGGTCTTCTCGACCAGGTGATCCTCGCCCTTTTTGAGGAGCTTTTTGTAGTTCTTCAGGCCGCCCTTGTACTCGGCGACCCATTCGCGGGTGAACTGGCCGCTTTGGATTTCCTTCAGGATTTTCTTCATCTCCTTCTTGGTCGCCGCGTTGACGACGCGCGGCCCGCGGGTGATGTCGCCGAACTTCGCCGTTTCAGAGATGGAGAAGCGCATGCCCGCGATGCCGCTCTCGTACATCAGGTCGCAGATCAGCTTCAGCTCGTGGAGACACTCGAAATACGCCATCTCCGGCTGGTAGCCGGCCTCGACCAGCGTCTCAAATCCAGCCTGAACGAGGGCGCTGGCGCCCCCGCACAGCACCGCTTGCTCGCCGAACAGATCGGTCTCGGTCTCTTCCTTGAAGGTGGTTTCAAGAACCCCAGCGCGGGTGGAGCCGATCCCCTTCGCCCACGCGAGCGCCGTCTTCTTCCCCTGCTTGGACGCATTCTGCCCGACCGCAATAAGGGCGGGCATGCCTTTGCCTTCCACGTAGAGCCGGCGGACCATGTGGCCGGGGCCCTTCGGGGCGACCATGATCACGTCGATGCTCTTCGGCAGCTTGATCAGCCCAAAGTGCACCGAGAGCCCGTGGCTGAACAGCAGCGTCTTGCCTTTGGCCAAATTGGGGAGAATGGAGCTCTCATAGGCGGACGCCTGCTTCATGTCCGGCAGGGCCACCATGATGACGTCGGCGCGGCGGACCGCTTCGCCGGTTTCCACCACTTCGAAGCCGTGCTGCTCGGCGACGGCCTTGGACTTCGAACCGGGATACAGGCCGATGATGACCTTGCAGCCGCTGTCCTTGAGGTTGAGCGCATGGGCGTGGCCCTGCGATCCGTAGCCGAGGACGGCGAGCGTTTTATTTTGAAATACGCCGAGGTCGGCGTCTTTGTCGGTGTAGACTTTGGCGGGCATGGTGAAAAGGGGTTAGCGGGTTTTAAGGGCGAGGCGGCCGGTGCGGGCCAGCTCAATGATGCCGAAGGGCTCCAGGAGGCCGAGGAAGGCGTCCACCTTGTCCTCGTCGCCCGTGGCCTCGATCATGAGGTGTTCGGCGGCCATGTTCACGATCTTGGCGCGGAAGATGTCCTGGATCTGGAGAATTTCCGGGCGCGTCTTCGAATCGGCGCGCACCTTCACCAGCACGAGCTCGCGGGCGACCGCCTGCTCCTCCTTGAAATCGGCCACCTCCACCACGTTCACCAGCTTGCGCAGCTGCTTGGTGCACAAGTCGAGCGCCAAGTCGTCGCCCTTCAGCACCAGCGTGATCCGCGAGAGCGAGGCATCGTGGGTCGGCGCGACATTGAGGGTCTCGATATTGTAGCCGCGGCCGGAGATCATTCCGGCCACGCGCGCCAAAACCCCGAACTTGTTCTCGACCAGAGCCGAGATCGTATGGCGGCGGATGTGCATGGGAGTCGGTCAGATGAACGGATGAGGGGCCGGCGGGCAAGTCCGGAATCAGCCGGCTAGCCAGCCTCAAATGGTGGACGCCGAGGGACTCGAACCCCCGACCCGCCGCATGTAAAGCGGCTGCTCTAACCGCTGAGCTAGGCGTCCCCAAGCGGCGCGAGGCAAATGCCGCCCGCGCCGAGGTTTTGACGATTACGGGCCCGTCAAACGCTGGCAAGCGCGCCTTTGGGCCGGAGCAGTCCCTCGCGCACCATCAGTTCCGCGTTTTGCACCGCGTTGAGGGCAGCGCCCTTCCAGAGGTTGTCGCCGCTGACCCAGAACGAGAGGCCGTTGTCCAGGGCCGTGTCGACGCGGATGCGCCCCACCCCGCACTTCACCTGGCGGCTAAAATCGAGGGGGGTCGGGTACTGCAGGTGCGCCGGATCGTCCACCAATTGGGCGCCGGGGAAGGTCGCGATCGCCGCGCGCGCCTCCTCGACGTTCACCGGGCGCTCGAATTCGGCGCTGACCGAGACGGAATGGGCCCGGATAACCGGCACCCGCACGCAGGTGGCCGACACCCGCAGCTGCGGCAGCCCGAGGATCTTGCGGCTTTCCAGCATCATCTTCGTTTCTTCCCCGGTATAGCCGTTCGGGCCGAAAGTATCGACCTGGGGGATCACGTTGAAGGCGATCTGGTAGGGATAGATCTTATGCTGCAGCTCCCGGCGCTGGGCGTAGGCCTGCACCTGGCTCTCCAATTCCACCACCGCCTCGGCGCCGCTGCCCGACACCGACTGATAGGTGGCGGCGATGTAACGCTTGAGGCCAAACCGCTGGTGCAGCGGCCATAGCCCCATCAGGGTGACGGCCGTCGAGCAGTTGGGGTTCGCAATGATTCCTTGGTGGGTGCGCAGCGCCTCCGGATTGATTTCCGGAATCACCAGCGGCACCGCGGGATCCATTCGATAGGCCGAACTCTTGTCGATCACCAAGCAGCCCGCCTTCACCGCATCGGGCGCGAGCGCACGCGTGACCGGTCCGCCGGCCGCAAAAAAGGCCAAGTCCACCTCCGCGAACACACCCGGCTTGGCTTCCTCGATCGTATAGGTTTGGCCGCCGCGGGTCACCACTTTGCCGGCCGAACGCGCCGAAGCGAAAAGGCGCAGCCCCGCGAAGGGGAATTGCCGTTCCTGCAATAATTGCAGCAGTTCTTGACCGACCGCGCCGGTGGCCCCGACGATGCCGACCGTAAAGGATGGCTTCTTGCTCATGGATTCACTTTGGGAATCGTTGAATAAACTCTCTTCCGGTCTGGGGATCAAGCCCACAGACCGGATCGTGGTCGTGCGCATTGGGAGCGCCACGCTGCAGTTTTACCGAAATCAAGAGCTGGTAAAAAGTTATACAATTTCGACTTCCCGGCGGCCGCCCTCCAACGTCAAGCACTCGCTGGGCACCCCGCGCGGCCTGCATGCGATCGCCGAGCGGATCGGCGCCGGGCAGCCGCCCGGCATGGTGTTCAAGTCCCGGGTCTCGACCGGCCACCATTATAGCGAACTGCCGGAGGCAGCCGAGGAACCGAGCTTGATCACCGGGCGCATTCTCTGGCTGACGGGCCTGGAGCCCGGCGTGAACCAGGGGGGCGAAGTCGATACCCATGAGCGGTACATCTACATCCATGGGACCAACCGCGAGGGGCGGATCGGGGAGCCGATCAGCGCCGGCTGCGTCCTGATGCGCAATATCGACGTGGTCGAACTTTACGAAGAGGTCCGGACCGGCGACTGGGTCTGGATCACGGATTGATTCCCCGGCCCGGACTCACGCGTTCCGGCCGAACAGCAGGCGCAGGGAATTGAGGCACACAATCAGCGTGCTGCCTTCGTGGGCGGCGACGCCGACGGCGAGGGGCACCGTCCCCAGCGCGGTGGCGATCACCATCACGATGACGACCCCCAGGGCGAGGGTGAGGTTCTGCCGGACGACGGTCCGGGCGCGGCGGCTCAGGCGATAGGCGGCCAGGAAATTTTCGATCCGGTCGTGCATCAGCACGACTTCGGCCTGCTCCAGCGCCGCGTCGCTGCCGCGGGCCCCCATCGCCACTCCGACATCGGCGGCGGCGAGACAGGGAGCGTCATTCACCCCGTCGCCGACCATGGCGACCGTGTGGCCGGCCTGCCGCAGTTCCTGGATCGCGGCGACCTTGTCCTCCGGGGAAAGCCCGGCCCGCACTTCGGCGACGCCCAATTGACGGGCCACCGCCTCGGCCGTATGCCGGCGGTCTCCGGTCAGCATGACCGTGCGGATGCCGGCCGCCCGCAGGCCGGCGAGGACGCCCGCCGATTCGGGCCGGATCTGATCGCGCAACAGCACCCGGCCGACGAGGTCCTTGCCGATCACCCAGACTTCCGTCAGTTCCGCAGGCGCGGCCGGCAGCGCCCGGGCCCATTCGGCCAGGGGGCCGGCCTCCAGCAGTTCCCGCCGACCCAAGAGCAACGTCGAGCCGTCCACCCGGGCCCGCAGGCCCTGGCCGGTGATCGAGCGGAACTCCTCGATCTCGGCTGGCTGGACGCCGGCCGCCTTCGCGTGCCGGACAATCGCGCGCGCAATTGGGTGCTGGGACTTCGCTTCCAAGGCGTAAGCGAGCGCCATCACCTCCGCCTCCCGCCCGGCGGGAAAACTCTCGGCGCCCTCCACCGCGAGTTCGCCAGTCGTCAGGGTCCCGGTCTTGTCGAGGGCGACGGCGTCCACTTCGGCCAGTTTTTCGATCGCGGCCCCGCCGCGAAAGAGCACGCCGTGACGGGCGCCCCAGGCGATGGCAGCCAGGATCGCCGAAGGAATGGAAAGCACCAGGGCGCACGGGCTTGCCACCACCATCAGGGTCATGGCGCGGTAAAAGGCCGAGCGGACTCCCGGCGCGTTGGCGAAGGCCGGCAGATGAAAGCCCAGCCACCACACCAGGAACATGGCGGCCGAGGCCCCGATCACCGCATACGTGTACCCGGTCCCGAATTTGTCGGTGAAACGCTCGCTGGGGGCCTTTAGCTTCTGCGCCGTCTGGATCAGCCGGATGATTTTCTGCAGCGTGCTTTCCGCCGGCAGCCGCGCGACGTCGAAGTCGACGGCGCCCCACAGATTGATGGTGCCGCTGAACACCGGATCCCCCACCTCCTTGGGCACCGGCTGAGCTTCGCCCGTCAGGTTGGATTCGTCGCTCGCGCTGTGGCCGCTCGCGACTGCCCCGTCCGCGGCAAAGGCCTCGCCGGGCCGCACGCGCACGCGCTGGCCCACCCGCAGCGTCTCGACGGCCACCTCCGCTTCCGTCCCGTCGGGGCCGACCAAGGTCGCCCGCTTCGGAGAACTCTTGAGGAGCGCGCCGACCTCCCGCTGGGTGCGGTCGAGCGAGTACTCCTCCATCGCGCCCGAGGCCGAAAACAGAAAGAGCAGGAGGATCGCCTCGCCCCAGGCTCCGATGCAAACGGCGCCCACCGCCACCGTCAGCATCAGGAAATGGATGTCGATTTCCCGCTGGCGCAGGTTTTTCCAGGTGTCGATGGCCGCGTCCCAAGCGCCCGCGATCAACCCGCCGAAATAAAACAGGGTGCCGACCCAGGGGGGGGCCAGCTGCCACCGTTCGCAGGCAAATCCGATCGCCCCGGCGCAGAGGCAGGTTACCGCCAGGGCCGCCAATTGGCGCCACTCCTGCTCCTCCGGCAGGGGCTCGGCGGTGATCGCCGGCCATTCCATTTCCCGCCAGAGCCAGAGTTTTTCCGCCGTTTCGCAGGTGTCCCGGCCGAGCACCACGGCGCCGCCCTCGCGCCGCAGCGAGTATCCGGGCGGAGCGGCGGACAGCCCCTTCGCCCCGAGTTCCGCTTCGATCGCCGCGATCGTATCGGTCAATTTTTCCGCGAAATCCCCCAGATCGATCGGCCCCAAGGTCGCGACCGTCATGTGGTGCGCGGCGGCGTCGATGCGCAGGGCATTGACGCCGGGATGGGCGCGGAGGAACCGCGCCAACTCCTGCACCCAGTCGCCTGCCGGATCGGTCGCGGGTTTCATGCTTGGGGATCTACCCCCAGGGAATCGAATTCCCTCCCCTGAGCAAATCCAATGACCGGCGACCCGATAGTTGATTTGCGCCGGAGGCCGCGGCACCCTTTGCTCGGACCTTTGCCCTTTCCGCCTCCTACCCATGATCGGCCTCAGCGATGACCTCGGACCCCCGCCCGCCCCCGCTAGCCGGGCGCCGGAACTGGCGGCCAAGGTCTTTGCCGAAGGCGGCATCCTGCAGGAGGCCCTGGAACTGGAGCACCGGCCCCAGCAGGAGCAGATGGCCCGGGCGGTCGCCGCCGCGTTTCAAGCGGATGAGACGCTGCTCTTCGAAGCCGGCACAGGCGTGGGCAAGTCGCTGGCGTACCTGGTCCCGGGCATCATCCACGCGATCGACCAAAACCGGCAGATGGTGGTCTCGACCCATACGATCGCCCTCCAGGAACAGATCCAACTGCAGGATCTGGCGCTGTGCCGGCGCCTGTTCGCGGCGAGCCCGGACCTGGCGGCCTATGGCGGCTTCAAGTCCACGGTCCTGGTGGGCAAATCGAACTACCTGTGCACGACCCGCCTGGCGCACGCGTTGGCGGAGCGGGCGAGCCTTTTTAACGACGACGAGTACGGCGAACTGCAGCGCATCGCCGGCTGGGCCGAAGCGACCCAGACCGGCCTGCGCCACGAACTGCAGCCGCCGCCGCGGGCAGAAGTGTGGGAAAGCGTCAGTGCCGATTCATCTTCGTGCTCCCGAAAGTATTGCGCCGGCCAACACTGCTTCTATCAGCGGGCCCGCGGGAAATTGCGGGAGGCGAATCTAATCGTCGTGAACCACGCCCTGCTCTTCGCCCTGATCAACGCCGGGGGGGCCCGCGCCGAGGGCGCCACGGCGGAAGCGCGCGGAGTGTTGTTTCCGGGTGACTTCCTGGTCCTCGACGAAGCGCACACCGTGCCGGAGGTGGCGACCGATCACTTCGGCCTCGGACTCAGCAGCGGCGGAGTGGACCGGGCGCTGAAGTTCCTCTACAATCCGCGGACCAAACGCGGCCTGCTGCGCCGCCGCGGCGAAGCCCAGGCCGAACACCTGGTCGCCAACGCGCTGGAGGCATCCCGGCATTTTTTTGACTCGGTCGAGCGCGCGCTCCTCACTCCGCGGCCGGTGGCGCGCCTGCGCGAGACCGAGGCGGCCGAGCCTCTCCTCGACGCGCCGCTGCAGGCGCTGCAGCGGCTGGTCGCCAAGGCGGCCGACGCCCTGGAGGATGGCCGGGAGCGAGACGAACTGCTGGAGCAGCGCGGCCGTCTGGCGGGCATCCAGGGGAGCGTCACCGAATGGCTCACGCTCGGCGACAAGGAGCATGTCTACTGGGCCGAGCGCTCGGGCAAGCGCCAGACCACCGTCACCCTGCGCAGTGCGCCGATCGATGTGGCGCCCGCGCTGCGCCGCCACCTGTTCGGCTGTGGGGTCAGCGTGGTCTGCACCAGCGCGACCCTCGCTCTGGGCGGCGAAATCGCCCCGTTTGCCGCCCGGCTGGGCGCTGAGTCGGCCCGTGCCGCGGTGGTCCATTCCCCGTTCGATTACGAACGGGTGATGCGGGTCTATGTCGCCGCGGACGTTCCGCTGCCCACTCGGGACGAAGCCCGGCTCGCGGTGGATGCCCTGATCGACTACATTCAATTTTGCACCCTGCGGGTCGCCGGGGGCTCCCTCGTCCTGTTCACCAGTTACACGGATCTGCGGGCGGTCGCCGCGGCGCTGGAACCGGTCTATCAAGCGGCCGGCCGCACCCTGCTGCGCCAGGGCGAAGCGCTCTCCCGCACGGAGTTGACCCGGCAGATGCGCCGCCTCGGCAATGCGGTGCTCTTTGGCACCGACAGTTTTTGGACGGGAGTCGATGTGCCCGGGTCCGCCTTGGCGCAGGTCGTGATCACCCGCCTGCCCTTCGACCCGCCGGATCACCCGGTGGCCGAAGCGCAGGCCGAGCGGATCCGCGAGCGGGGCGGCAATCCCTTCAACGAACTGACGCTGCCGGACGCCTTGATCAAGTTTCGGCAGGGTGTCGGGCGGCTGATCCGCACCCAGACCGACCGCGGCCTCATCACCATCCTGGACGCCCGGGTGCTCGCCAAAAGCTATGGCCGCCTGTTTTTGGAGTGCCTGCCGCAGCGGGAGTTCACGCGCCTCACCCGGGCGGACCGGGAGGACCGCTTCCACCCCTTCTTGTAAAAGGTTCTTGCCGCCAATCGCCGGCCACAGTTCCCTGACCCTTTATGAGCACGCCCACGCCCGCCGAAAACGCCCTCATCCAGACCTCCTACGGGGACATGACGATCGCCTTCTGGTCCGACGTCGCCCCGAAAACGGTGGAGAATTTTAAAAAACTCGCCCGCGCGGGCTTTTATGACGGCACCGCCTTCCACCGCATCATCAAGGGATTCATGGTCCAGGGCGGTTGCCCGAACACGAAGGCGGGCGGCCAGGGCATGCCCGGCACCGGCGGCCCGGGCTATCAGATCAAGGCGGAGTTCAACGGCAAATCGCACGTGCGCGGCGTCATTTCCATGGCCCGCTCGTCCAGCCCGGATTCGGCCGGCAGCCAGTTTTTCATTTGCCACGGCCCCGCCGCCTTTCTCGACCGCCAGTACACTGCCTTCGGGGAGCTGATTGCCGGCGACGATGTCTTGGAACGGATCGCCACGGTCCCGACCAAGGGCGGTGGCGGCGAAAAGAGCACGCCGATCGACCGCGTCGAACTCAAGACGGTCAAGATCGTGCCGGCCGCCGGCTGAGCGCCGGCGCCGCTCCGATTTGGAGTCCTTCACCAGGGCGATGAGCGTCGATTTTCCGGGCCACGAGGAGAAACTGCCGTTCGTGCGGTGGTGGTCCCCACGACCCGGGCGACGCTCCACTACAACGAAACCAACCGGGCCGGACTTTTTTACGCGGAGTCCTGGCTGATGGCCCACTACGCCCTGTTCAGCGGCCAGTACCAGCGCGGCGGGGGCCTCGATCTCTTTCTCAAGCTGCTGAATGGCGGCGGCGATCCGGACAATGCATTCCGGCAGAGTTTTGGCGCCTACTACGGCGTCATGCAGAACCGGCTGAAAAACTACGTCGTCAACGGCAAGTACAACGTGGCGCCGATCACGTTGCCGGCGGCCGTGCCCGCCGAGGCCTTCGTCCGCTACCAACCCAGCGCCGCCGAGGTCGAGTTCGCCCTCGGCGGCCTGCTGGTGGTCACCCGCGGCCCGGCGGCCGCCCTGCCCCATCTGCTGGCGGCCGCCCGGGAAGCGCCGGCCGATCCCCGCCCGTGGGAGCAATTGGGCAGCGGCCCCGACCGCCTGCCGCAGGTAGCCGATCGCCCGCGCGCCTCCGGTTTTCAGCGTTTGCGCGACGCCCAGCACCTGGCCGACGCCGGCGATCCGGCGCAGGCCAAGACGCTTCTGCGCGGCCTGGCCAGCGACGCCACCATGGTCAGCGATGTGCGGGGGCAAGCCCGCCAGCTGTTGTATAAAATCGAAGCCGGAGTTCCGGCGGCCCCTTCTCCTTCGCCGCCAGGGCCTTAGGAATCGGCTGCGCGCGCTTGTCGCGCGCCCGTACCGCGGTATCGTTGTCGGGAGGCCGCGTTTTTAGCGGTCGGGTAACCTTCTGACTGAAACCGCAACCCATGCGCCCATTTTTTTCGCACTCCGCTTCGCCGTGCCGTCTGATTCGCCGGTGGTCTGCAGTCGCGCTGGCGGGAGCGCTCGGGGCGGTTCGTGCCCTCGCCCAACCTCCCCCGCCGAGTCCGGAACAGGTGCAATGGCTCCGAGAGTTGGAAGGAGCGACTGCGCGGTTGCACGCGGACGCGATTACGGCTGCGCCGACGAGTCTCTCCGTGACGCTCACTTCTCGGGCCCAAGCCCGGGCGTTTTATAACGCGATTTTCGGCTTGTCCGAGAACCTCCCTTCGGGATGGACCGGAAGCCTTTCGGGAACCCCGGGCGGTCCGGCCACCGGGGTCGCCGGCACGACGACCGCGGCGTTCCAAGCAGCGGTGCAACTACGCATTAATTGGTACCGAGCCATGGCCGGCCTGCCGGCGGCGATCGCGTTCGACTCGGTCGAGGACGGTATGGACCAGCAGGCGGCGCTGATGATGGCGGCGAACAACAATCTCAGCCATTTCCCACCGAACACCTGGCAGGTGTACACGAGCGCCGGCGCCATGGCGGCAGGAAACTCGAACATCAGCCTCGGGGTTGATGGGCCGGATGCGATAACGGGCTACATTCAGGACTACGGTTCGGGAAATGCCGAGGCTGGGCACCGGCGCTGGCTGCTCTATCCGCAAACGCAACTCATGGCGACGGGTGACGTCGACGCTACCGGCAGTTTTATGGCGAGCAACGCCACCTGGATCATGGATGCCAACTACAGCGGGCCCCGTCCGGCGACCCGGGACAATTACGTCGCTTGGCCGCCTCCCGGATACGTGCCCTATCAAGTGGTGTTTCCACGGTGGTCGTTCGCTTACCCGGGAGCGGATTTTTCCGCCGCGACCGTCACCATGACCGGCAATGGGGCGCCGGTCGCGGTGAGCCTGGAGACCCTGAGCAACAACCCGTCGGACGAAGCCGGCGAAAACACGATTGTTTGGGACTACAACGGACTCGATGGAAATTCCGTTCAGGCGAGCGCGCCCCAGCCTTCGGCCGATCTACCCTACAATGTTCAAATCAGCGGCGTCAAAATCGGCGGCCAGACGCAAAGCCCCTACAACTATACGGTGACATTGTTTGATCCTGCGGCCGCGGGGGCCGGCGACATGACCACAACGCTGACGGGGCCGGCGACGCCGGCGGTAGGACAAAATTCCTCCTACGTCGTCTCGGGTGTGCCGACCTTCGCGAACGGTTTTCAGTACCGGTCGGTCACGTTTGGCCCGACAACTACCTTTGGCGCGGAAGGCGGGCTCCAGGGTGTAATCGCAAATGTGTCGAGCACCTACAGTCCGGTCGAGACCGGCGTCGCGGCGAGCGGCTCGGCTTCCTATTATTTAGCCATGCCGGACGGATTGACCCAGATCCTTACCTTGCCTGGCAAGTATTCCCCGACTGCGGCTTCGGCGGCGCTCCAATTCCAAAGTCGACTCGGATTGGCTTCGGCCACCGAAGTGGCGCACGTACAGATTTCCACCAATGATGGGGCCAGCTGGGCCGATATTTATACGCAGTCCGGATCAGGAGGGTTTGGCGAAAGCACGTTCACCAGTCATTCGCTGCCGCTCAGCAGTTATGTTGGCCTGGTGCTTGAGGTTCGATTCTCTTTCACGGTGGCCGCCAGCACCACTTTTTATCCCCCTCAAACCAACCCCGGAGCGGGCTGGAACATCGACAACATTTCATTCGCCGCGACCTCGACGGCCGCCACCGGTGCCGCGACGACGATCAGCGCGGGAAGCACGTTCTCGTTTTCTCCGTCCGTCATAGGCCCAATTGCCCTCCAAGCTGCCAGCGTGCTGTTTTCCACTTATCCCATTTCCTGGGGCCCGGTTTTGAATCTGACGGCCATCGTCGGCAGCAGCCCGGCGATCACGACGCAGCCAACGTCGGTCACGGTCACTTCGGGCACCACGGTGGTTTTCAATGTCACCGCCACCAACTCCCCAAACTACCAATGGTATCTGAACGGCAGTGCGATCCCCGGCGCGACGAGCGCGCGATTGGTGATTAATGGACCGACGGCCGCCAATGCCGGCTCCTACGCGTGCACGGTGACCAACGCATCGGGCTCGGCCAGCAGTGTGCCCGCCACGCTCAGTTTCATGGCCACCGCCAATCCGGGCCGACTGGGCAATCTTTCGGTGCTTTCCAATTTTGCCGCCGGCCAGCTGCTCACCGTCGGATTCATCACCGGCGGAACCGGAACCCTCGGCGCCCAATCGCTGCTCATTCGCGCCGACGGGCCGTCGTTGGCCACGACCTATAACCTGACGGGCACGATGGCCGATCCGCAGCTGACCGTGATCAGCGGAACCACGGCCATCGCGGCCAACGACAACTGGGGCACTCCCGCCAGCAATGGGACTCAGGTCGCCGCCGCCGACACGGCCGCGTTCGCTTTTGCGTTGACGCCCGGTGCGCTGGACGCCGCCCTGGTCACGCCGCTGGCAGCGGGACCGTATTCGGTTCAAGTCACGGGTACTGGACCCGGGCAGGCCCTCACCGAGCTTTTCGATACCACTCCCACTGCCGCCTATACGTTGGCCACGCCGCGGCTGATCAATGTCTCGTGCAAGTCGACCTTGCCGAGCGGGGGATTCCTCGTCGCCGGATTCACCGTGGGGGGACTTACCGCCAAGACGGTCTTGATCAGGGCCTCGGGTCCCGCCCTGGTTGGCTTCGGTGTGACCGATGCGATGGTTGACCCCCAGTTGGTGATCAACAGTGCGGCGCCGAACGCAGTCATCGCCACCAACGCCGGCTGGGGCGGCGATCCGCAGATCGTCGCCACGGCGGCGGCGGTCCTGGCCTTCCCATTCGCCAGCCTGACGAGCAAGGATTCGGCCGTGCTCCTTACCCTGCCTCCGGGCGGCTATACGGCCGTGGTCTCCAGCGCCTCCGGCGGCGCGGGCACCACCTTGGTCGAAGTCTACGAAGTGCCTTAGCGGACTGCCCGCGCCCCGGCCGCAACCATGAAAGCCGGCCTGCGGCGGAAAGTGCGGTGGGGTTGGCTTCCGCCCAAAGGCGGCTGAGGTTCGGGGACTTAGCGGGATCGAGTAACTCACGGCTGCCATTTGGCGTGGGGCTTGACTCATCGATGTCGGGCGCTAGGCCTCGGCGAAGGCATGGCGCGTGATTAATCCCTTTTCCAACTTCGGCCCGCAGCTGCGAACTTCGCTGCGCGCGCTCACCTCTTCCCTGGCCCGCCGTTCGCCGCTGATCCTGGGGTTGCTCTGCCTCGGGGCGGCGATCCCGATCTATTTTGCGTGTTATACGCACCTGGCCTGGGAGGATTTCTTCATCACCTACCGCTACAGCGAAAATCTGGCGCGGGGCCATGGCGCAGTCTACAACGCCGGCGAACGGGTTTATGGTTTTACCTCGCCGCTCAACATGCTAATCCCGGCGTTCTTCGCGCTGGTCACTTCCGCCCACGACTATGTTTTGCCGCTCAGGCTGTATCGCGGCGTGTCGCTGGCCGGGCTGTTTTTCGCCTCGGTCTCGATTGTCAGCGTCTTCGCGCGCGGCAGCAATGCCTCGGCGACCCGCCGGCTGGTCGGGGCGGTGTTCCCAGTCGTGGCCGCGCTGGAGATCAAGACCACGGCCTTCGCCATGAGCGGCCAGGAAGCGGGCCTGGTGCTGCTCTTCCTCGCGCCGGCGTTCGCCCTCGCGGTGCTGGGCTGGACAGAGCACCGCCTGCTGGGCGGCCTCCTGTGGGCGGGTCTATTCTATAGCCGGCCGGACGCCTTCGTCTACATGGCGGCGATCGCGTTGGCGGCCCTCGTTTTCACCGCGGGACCGCGCCGGCCGCTGGCCGCCGCGTTCGGCCAATCGGCGCTCATCTGCCTCACGCTTTATCTGCCCTGGCTCGCCTGGACCTGGATCTACTACAGCTCGCCGATTCCGCACACGGTCATCGCCAAGCACAACCTCGTCGCCTACGGGCACGGCGGATTTAACCTGATGGCCGTGGTTGCGGCCGGATTTGCCTCGGCTCCGAACGTCCTTTGCCGCGCGCTCTCGCCGATCTATGACCTGCTGAATACCGCGCCCGGTGGCTGGCCCACCTGGGTGCATGACAGCGAACTGGCGCTCGAGCTAGTGGCGGTGCTGTATTGGCTCGTCCCCAGCCGCGACCGTTTCGGGCGCATGGCTTCGCTCGCCGCCTTTGTCCTGCTCGGTTACCTGATCTATACAGACCTGGCCTCGCAGTATTGCCCCTGGTACTATCCGCCGCTGGCCTTCCTCAGCCTGGCGGCCCTCGTCAGCGCGGCCGCGACCCTGGCGGACCGGATCGGCCGCGTTCCCTTGCGCCACGGCTGCGCGGCCCTGCTGTTGTCGGGGCTCCTGGGGTTTCTTGGCTTCATTTTTGTCTCCTCCTTGGCGCCCATCCGATTCAAGCAGGAGGTCATCGATGGCAGCCAGCGCCGCTCGGTGGGGCTATGGCTCAAAGACCACGTGGCGCCCCATGAAACGGTCTTCCTCGAGCCGCTGGGCTACATCGGTTATTTCAGCCAATGCCGGATGGCCGACTGGCCCGGCCTGGTTTCGCCGGAGGTGGTCGCGATTCGCAAAAAGATCGGCCCGCAGGCCGCCTATTTCACCTGGGGAAAGGTGGCCGAGGTCTTGCAGCCCGCCTGGATTGTCGCCCGGCCCAACGAGTCGAAATTTCTCGGCGCGAGCGACTACCTCTCGCACCACTATGAACTCATGGCGGTGTTCGACGATCGCAAGGCGATCGATGCCCTGGGCAAAAAAGCGACGGCCCCGGGCATGAACCTGGCCTACCCCGAAGTCGCCTTTGGGATCTATCACCGCGTCGACTGAACGATCGCTCCGTCCGCCGCGGCGCCGGCCAAAGCGCGCCCGGCCAGCCAGCCGGTGGTCCATGCCGCCTGGAAATTGAACCCGCCGGTGATCCCGTCGATATCGAGCACCTCCCCGGCGAAGTAAAGGCCGGGAGAGAGTTTGCTCGCCATCGTCTTAAAATCCACCTCGGCGAGCCGCACACCGCCGCAGGTGACAAACTCCTCCTTGTTGGCGCTTTTGCCGGTCACTTGGAAAATGCTGGCGGTCAATTGCCCTGCCAGCGCCGCGAGCGCCGGCTTGGAAACCGAACTCCAGGTTGTTTCCGCTCCGATCGCCGCCTCCTCCAGCAGGCGCTCCCAGAGGCGCCCGGGCAGCCCGCAGGGGTTCCAGGTGGCGAGTTGTTTGCGGGGATGGGCCGCGCGCGCCGCGGCCAAGTCTTCCCCAACCTGGACGGCGGAGCGGGCCCCCACCCAGGAAAGGATCAGCGTGAACTGGTAGTTTCGGGCCGCGAGCTCGCGAGCGCCCCACGCCGACAACTTGAGGATCGCCGGGCCGCTCAGACCCCAGTGCGTAACCAGGGCGGCGCCGCTCGCCGAAAGGCTCTCCCCTTCCACCCGGGCCAGGGCCGCCGGCACCGACAGCCCCTCCAGCCCTTTGAGGCGCGGGTCATCGATGTGAAACGTGAAGAGCGAGGGCACCAAAGGCTCGATCGTATGGCCGCAGGCCCGAGCGATCGCAAACCCAGCCGACGAGCGGCCGCCGCCGGAGGCGAGGAGGAGTCGCGCGCAGGAGAGCGATTCTCCGGTCGTGAGCCGGGCCCGCCACCGCGGCGGGTCCGGACTTATTTCCGCCGTCATGACGCCGGTGCTGGTGCGCAATTCGACTCCGGCGGCCGCCGCCGCTTGCAGGAGGCAATCGGCGATGGTCGCCGAGCGATCGGTCACCGGGAACATGCGCCCATCCTCCTCGGTTTTCAGCTCCACCCCGCGGGCCGCAAACCAAGCCACGGTATCCCGCGGCTGCCAGCGGTGGAAGGGTCCCAGCAGTTCGCGCTGGCCCCGGGGATAGCGGGTCGCCAGTAAGCGCGGATCGAAGCAGGCATGCGTCACGTTGCAGCGGCCGCCGCCCGAAATCCGCACTTTGGCCAGTGGATGGGCCGTCGCCTCGCAGAGAATCACCTTCCGGCGCGGGTTACCTTCGGCCGCCGTGATCGCCGCGAAAAAGCCGGCGGCTCCGCCGCCCACCACCAAAGTGACGCCGCTGGAATCTTCAGGCACTTTCCCAGCTTGGCGAGAGCCGTCCGAGGATGGCAAGGATGACAGCGCCGCGGCCGTGACTCCTTTTGCCGGTGGGATGCTTCGGAGGGCGACCGTGTGCTCGGACGAAAGGCGCCCGGAGAGGCATCCCACGGGCAAAAGGAGTCATGGCCGCGGCGCCGCCTGGAAGCCCGCTCAACGCTCGCCCCGCAGCGCCTTCGCGACTGCCTCGCAGGTGATGCGTCCGTCCTGAGTGTTCACGCCTTTGGCGAGTCCGCGATTGTCGGCCAACGCATCGGCGAGTCCTTTCTGGACGATCTGCGCCACATACGGCTCGGTCGCCTGCGTCAGGCCGAGGGTCGAGGTGCGCCCGACCAAGGCCGGCATATTCGGGACGGCATAGTGAATGACCCCCGATTCCGCATAGACCGGCTCCTCGTGGGAAGTCGGCCGGATGCTTTCGATGCATCCGCCCTGGTCGATTGCGATGTCCACGATGACGCTGCCGGGACGCATGCGGGCGACCATTTTGCGGCTGACGACGATCGGCGCCTTGGCGGCCGGGATCAACACCGCCCCAATGAGCAAGTCCGCATCGGCGATGGTGTGCTCCAGATTGGCCGGGTTGGACATGAGCGTGACCGCCCGGCCCCGGTACTCCATATCGAGGGCCTCCAGTTTGCGGGTGTCTAGGTCGAGCACCGTGACGCGGGCGCCCATGCCGACGGCCATCTGCACGGCGTGCGCGCCCGAATTGCCGGCGCCCACCACCACGACGTGTCCAGGGAGAGTGCCGGGAATCCCGCCCAAGAGGACGCCGGAGCCGCCGTGCTGACTCTGCAGAAAATAGGCGCCCACCTGGATCGCGAGGCGGCCGGCGATCTGGGACATCGGCTTCAGCAGCGGAAACGAGCCGTCGCTGCCCTCGACCGTTTCGTAAGCAATACCCAGAATACCCTTCTGCAGCAAAATCTTGGTGAGCTCCGGGCCCGCGGCCAAGTGCAGGTAAGTGAAGAGGGTCTGCCCTTTGCGCAAGCGGACATATTCGGCCGGCAGGGGCTCCTTGACCTTAAGGATCATGTCCGCCGCCGCCCAAATCTTGCTCGCCGAGCTCATCAGCGTGGCTCCCGCCTCGCGGTATTCGGTGTCGGTAAAGCCAGCGACCGTGCCGGCGGATTTTTCGACCAGGACTTCGCCGCCCAGGGCGATGCAGCGCCGGCAGAGGCTGGGGGTCATTGACACCCGGGTTTCGCCAATTTTGATTTCCTTGGGGACTCCGATTGTCATCCGCCCAGTTCACCGCCGAGGGGCGGGGGACGCAATGCCCGAACGGAAGCCGTGAGGCTGGTATTAAATCCGGCAGTTGCTATAATCCCCGGCAGTCACCGTTACATCATGCCTGAATCTCAATTCGATCCTTCGACTCTGATGCTGGCCCGCATCCGCACTCTGCAGGCCGCCACCCCGTTTGTCCCCTTCGTGATCACGATGTCGGACGGCCGTGCTTATGAAATTCCGACTCCCGATCATGTGACGGTCACCCGACTACTCCATGAAATCGTCTTGGAATTCGACGATTGCTCGATCCTCCATCTCAACGCCCTTCACGTAACCGGCGTCGAGCGCAAGCCGCCGGCCGCCGCCTGAGTCGCCCGAACTGCGCATGCGGCCCTTCAACCTGATCGTCGCCTGTTCGGAAAATCTCGTCATTGGCCGCGACGGCAAGCTCCCTTGGAGCATTCCGGAGGACCGGCAATTTTTCCAGGAGCAGACGGCCGGCCAGATCGTCATTATGGGCCGGATCGGCTTCGAATCCTGGAGCAAAGCGGCCGCCGACGGACGGCGGCCGATTGTGATCACGAGCGACCGCCGGCTGGCCGGACCGATGATCGCGGCCGGGTTGCCCGAGGCGCTCGACCAAGCCGAGAGCCTGCCCGGTGAAATCTATGTCTGCGGCGGCGAACGCGTCTATCGGGAGGCGATGGGCCGCCCGGAAGCAGTCCGCCTGTACCTGACGTTGGTTCACGCCGAAGTTGCCGGGACCACTCATTTCCCCGACTGGCGAGGGACCTTCCAACGAGAGATGGCCCGCCGAGACGGAGCCGACGCCAATTGGCGCTATACCTTCCTCACGCTGGAACGTTAGCGGCCCGCTTGGCGCGCGTGCGCCGCCGCCACCTCGACATATTTTTCCGCCCAAGGCTTGAGCCCCTGCTGCTCGGCTTCCGTCAGCGGCCGGATCACTTTCGCCGGCGAGCCGTACACCATCGACCCCGGCGGGCATTTGAAGCGCTGCGGCACCAGTGAATTCGCCCCGACAATGCTCCGCGCCCCGATCACCGCGCCATCGAGCACGGTTGCGCCCATGCCGATCAGGCATTCGTCCCCGATCGTGCACGCATGGATGATCGCCGCGTGCCCGATTGTGCACCAGGCGCCAATATAGGCGCCGTACTCATCGGCCAGGTGAACGATCGCATTGTCCTGGATGTTCGTGCCCTCCCCCACCCGGATTTCATGAATATCCCCGCGCAGGACCGCGCCGTAAAACACGCTGCTGAGCGGTCCCAGAATGACATCGCCCATGATGGAGGCATTGG
>Ga0182024_10003002_pt1 | contig 40923 bp, 31 predicted proteins | sample P32metaG_FD_120480 | JGI IMG/M metagenome (GOLD analysis project Ga0182024, IMG submission 120480) | Permafrost microbial communities from Stordalen Mire, Sweden - P3-2 metaG (Illumina Assembly) | ecosystem: Environmental > Terrestrial > Soil > Wetlands > Permafrost | place: Sweden: Stordalen...
CGCCCGGTTCTCAAATCCGTCGCCTGGATGCGTCATTAACTTCGGCCTATTGTCTCATCTCAATTCCCGCGCGGAGTCCTGTCTGTAGAGGCTGCTGAAAAAGGCCGAATTTGCTGCTGACGATGAAAGATCAACCCGCAGGGGCTAAAGCCCCACACTCATTTTGTGCAACTTGCGGCACGAGTAAACTCGTGCCCTGATACAAGACTCGTTGCCGAGCGAGTTTTTCCGCAGCCTCTGTAAGCCGAATTACGGCGGCTCGGGCCCTGAACAGACCCATTAAGGTCGCACCCAAAGCCGTGCGGCGCTCGCGGCAGAGGCCGGTCAATTGCGGGAAACCGGACCAACGGGACACAATGGAAGAAGAGGGCAGGCGCTGCCTACGATGGAGCTCGGGGAAATGGGCTCCGGCAGCGCGTCCTCCCGCAACAACTTACCGCCAACCCACGGCTCCGGCAACAAAGGCTCGGCCAACATTCAACTCTATCTTTATCAGCGCGTTACAGACCTTCCTGCGGCCCTCGAACCAGGCCAGTTTACGGCTTACTGTATTCCTTACCGTAAATTCACGTTGTCAGGCCAATTGATGGCTCCCTAGGCTTATCCCGACTCTTCGCAATGTTCTATCTCACCTCATCTACGGCCAGCCAGGTTCTGGTTGAGCCCAGAAGCGCTTGCGAGGTGTGAATTGCAACTTCCCTGCGGGGTATCCGCTATGGATCATCCGCGTAACCGCAACCATGAGCTGTCCGGGAGTTGGCTTAATCGGCCAATCGGAGCGGCGGCCAAACCCCTTTTTGCAGTCCCGATGCAGCAGAATGAACAAACTGCAGCATCGGCTGGGCGAGCGGAATTCCAAGGGGCCTGGAGCAGTGGTCTGCCAAAGTGTGCAATTTTGAACAGATAGGCGATGCACGGATAGACGTTCATTAGCTGACTGAACCGCAAGAAACGGGAACCCATGGATCGCGCTGGGCTCCTGGATGTCGAAACAGAAATTCAGGCTCAAGACTGTCGCAGAGCAGTAAACATAACCAGCAACCGAAAATTGGAGGCAATCAAGATGCAACTTCACCCTAGATCAGCGCAAAATCTGCCGAGCAGCGCGACCTTGCGGAGAATAATCTTCCGCACCGGCCTGTGCCTGGCGATTGCGGCAACGGCGCTTCTTTCGATACAGGCCCCGCTCCATGCGCAAACCGAATCCGGCACCTTGACCGGGACTGTTGCCGATTCCGCCGGAGCGGTGGTCCCTGGCGCATCTGTCACCGTGATGAACACGGCCACGGGCGAAATACGCAAAACCGTTTCCAATGCCTCCGGAGTCTTCTCCATTCCGGCACTCCCTCCGGGCCCCTACACGGTGGACGCGACGGCGAAGGGCTTTGAGGAAGACACCTCGATGCTCACGCTCTCGGTAGGTCAGATCTTGAACATCAATTTCAGCCTGAAAGTGGGTTCGGCCAGCGAAAAGGTTGAGGTGGTCGCCAATCAGTCGACAGGCCTCGAGACGGAAGATCACGATCTGAACTCCACCATGGACGCAGCGACCATGGAAAATACGCCGTCGCAGTCGAGCTATCGCAATGGGACGTTCTACGCGCAGACTACGCAGGCCGGCGTGGAGCCCGGGTCAACGTTGGGCTACAGCAATATCAACTCCAACGTCAGCCAGTACAACCAGCAAAGCAACCAGTTGTTCATCGCCGGACAGGGTTTCTGGACGAGCAGTTACCTGCTAGACGGCGTGGTCGATATGAGCTACTTCGATCAGACTGCCACCGTGAACGAACCCATCGAGGCAACGCAACAAGTTGAGATCATTCGCAACAGCGCCAACGCCCGCTACGACGGAGCCAATACGCTGAATGCCATCACCAAGAGCGGAACCGAAACCTTCCATGGCAGGGTATATGACTATGTGCAAAACAACCAGATGAACGCCCGAGGCTGGGCGGCAGGCCCTCTGGGCGAACTCCGCTACAATCTGTACGGCGCGGACGGCGGCTGGAAGGTTCCGTTCACAAAGAACAAGTTATTTTTCTTTGTCGCTTATGAAGGGTACCGGCAAGTTGCAGCCGCCTTCTTGCAGGCCTACGTGCCTACGGCGGCAGAGCGCGCCGGAAACTTCAGCGGGGATCTAACGGCGAATTCGGGGACCAAACAGCCTGCAACCACCATCTGGGACCCCACAACGTATAAGGCTGCAAATGGCACTGGGACAACCGGCGCCGGTCCGAATGTTCTTTCGCAGTTCGACTATAACGGCCAGCCGAACGTGATGAACCCGGGCCTGGTCAGCCCACTGTTTACCCAGTACATAACGATGGCCTATCCCTTGCCCAACGGCCTGAACACTTCGGCGGGCGACAACTATGGGAGCGTCAACAGTCGCACCAGATATACGCACGACGACTGGCTGTACCGCGGCGATTACAACATGAGCGACAAGGATCATCTGTTCGCGGCCTACGATACCAACAATCCGAACATTATTCGTCCGGAGGATTGGGACAATGGCCCAAGCAGCCCCGCAGGTGACCCCCTGATCAACACGCAGGAACAAAACCAACTCTTCGGAACAGACATCTACCTTGAAGAGAGCCATGTAGTCAGCCCCACGCTTGTGAATACAGCCCGCGTCGGCTATGCCCGTTCCGTGAACGGACAGCAATTCAATATGATCGCCAATGGCACGAATTACCTCACGCTATTTGGCCTTACCGGCCTCAATCCGTCTCCGACGGTGTGGGGATTGCCCAATCTCGGCATGGGCAACGGCTGGAGCGGCATCAGCGGCTCTCCGCTGGGGGAACATCAGAACATGTACGAGTACATCGATGAAATCAACCTTCTGCGCGGCAAGCACTCCATCTTTTTCGGCGCAGAAATCGACGTAGTCGACTACAACGCGTTCTGGTATACCGGAAACCCCAACGGCCAGATCAATGAAAACGGCGAATACACCTACAACGGCTGCAACAGCACCTGCACGGGTGGCGCGACCGCTGCCCCGGGCGCTGCATGGCAGAGACCCGGAATCTGGGCCCTGGGGAGCGTCAGCGGCACGTTCCCCGGCGCCAATGTACTGGCAGATGATGAACTGGGGGACTACTCTTCCACCAATGCCAGCGCGGGCGCACAGGTTGGGCACTTCCATCAGCACAACATCATGCCTTATATCCAGGACGACTGGCGCGTCAAGCCCAGGCTCACCATCAACATGGGCTTGCGCTACGACTACTACTCGCCTGTTACCGAGGAACAGGGTCACGCCGGCATCCTCAACCCCGTCAACGGCGTGTACACGATCAGTTCCTATAACGCAAACCGGTTCAACTTCAGTCCCAGGTTCGGCGCCGCGTACGCGCTCAACGACAAGACGGCAATCCACGGCGGAGGCGGCCTTTACTATTACCAGTTCAGCTACTACGATCTGACGAACATGATGAACAATCCGTTCTTCAACACGGGGCTGAACTCCGTGCAGACCCAAACCAACCCTGTCATCTGGCCGGCTTCGAGCGCTGCTGCGAATCCCGACACCGGGGCCGCGCCGGGCGCACAGGAGTTCTTCAACCTGGCGGACGTGGAAAAAACCTGGGCCGCAATGCCTGCGCCGACCGGCGTCTTTGTGCCCGGCAGCTCAACCTTTGCCCAAAGCATGCCGACCAGCTACAGCGAGCAATGGAACCTGGCCGTGCAACGCACATTCGGCAGGGACTACCTGCTGACGATCGACTACATCGGAAGCTCGAACCATCACATCTTCAACTACAGCAACATCAACCTGGCTTCTTTGCCCGCCGCTGGCGATCCCAATCCGTCCAGCACGGCCGATATCAACTCCCGCAGGCCGTATCAGGCCGTCCAGGGCAGCATCGAGCAGTATCACAAGTGGGGCTCATCGCACTATGACGGGCTCGAAGTCCAGATGCAGAAGAGCTTCACCAACGGTCTGGAATTTAACGCCAACTACGTCTGGGGCAAGTCGATGGACTTCCAGGACTCCGACCATAAGGCCACCGGCGAAATGGGCAACAACCCGCAGATTGACTACGGGCGTTCGGACTTTATGCAGAAGTATGTCATCAAATTGTCGAGCATCTACGAACTTCCCATCGGCAAGGGCAAATGGCTGCTGAACGACGGCAAGTGGTGGGAGAACCAGCTGGGCGGCTGGAGATTCAGCGGATTCCTCGCTATCAGGGCCGGCCAGCCGTACAACACAACAGCCACCGACAATAGCGACACCGGCGGCGGCCTTCAGATGCGCTCCACGCAAACCTGCAATGGCAACACTGGCCACAACTTCGTTCCCAAGGCAGCCAACGCTCTGGCAACATACTTCAACACCTCCTGCTACGCGAATCCTGCCAATTACACGTTCGGCAATGAAATGCGCAACGATTTGAATGGACCGCGTAATACCAACCTGGATCTGGCGGCCTTTAAAGACTTCCAGATCTGGGACAACCTTAAGTTCGAGTGGCGTACTGATGCGTTTGATTCGCTGAACCATCCCTTGCCCGGCATGCCGACTCAGAGCGTAACCAGCGGCACGTTTGGCGAAATCACCTCAAAGGGCAATTCGCGTACCATCCAGCTTTCCGCAAAGGTTCTCTGGTAAAGCCGCAACCCTTTCCTCCTGGAAAGCGCCGGCCCGGGTCAAACAACCCGGGCCAGCTTTTTTGTCTGCGGGTGCTCGACCACATTTTGGATCAATGCCGGCAAAACGCGAGCGGAGACAACAGGTGGTATATTCGCTGGCAACTGGGAAAGCAGAATGGAAATTCCGTTCAAGGGGCTGGGCAATGAAAAGACCGTACGTAGCGATCTGTTTTCTGCTCTCGACGATGGCTTTTGCACAGATCGAAGTCAGCGACGGGACCAAAAGCCTGGTCGTCGATAAAACACAAGAAACGGATGTTGCCTACGACGCAATCGTTCATCTTGGCACGGATTATCCCGCCGACCCCAGTCGAGACAAGACTTTCTCGATTGCCTGCCTCAAAAAGTATGCTGGATTTGAAGGCGACTGCGGCGACCTGTACACAGGGACTGGTTTTACCATCGTTCGCATTCCAAACACTGATAAACGCGCCTATCCAGTCGACGACAAGTACAACCTTGGCTCTGTGATTGTTACCTTCAGCATACAAGGCACTGTCTATAACTACACGTACTACATCCGGCATGAATAGGGTTTTTCCTCTTAGTACGAACGGTAAGCCACCACTTCCGCCTGGAAGGGCGTGCCGCTCATGCGCGCGGTCTTGAGCAGAATTTCAAAATAGGGAATCTTGTTTCCCGGCAGCTTTTTCAGGAAATCGCTCATGGTTTTTTCCGACGTCACAAACTCGCCTGCGGCGTTGGTGGCCTCGGCGTTGGTGCCTTCGATGATCAACGCGCTTCCGGTGCGGCTGGGATTGGGCAGATAGGCAATCACGCTGTAGCCGAGCGATGCGTAGGGATCCGCAGGTTGCGCGTACAGCGCCTGCTCGCCGGCCCGCGGGTGCAGATTGACGACGAACGATTGATCGAGAGACGCATCATATTTCACCAGGAAGTTCATCTCGTCGGTGAAGAGGTCGACCCAGGGGTTTGATTTGCGGCTGCCGATGAGGATCACGTTGTCGCGCTTCACCGAGTCGGCGGTAAACTCGCGCGCAAAAGAAACATGGGCGCTGGTGGAATTATGGTCGAGCGCCTCGATGCGCTGCGCCACCTGGAAATCGCCGAAACTCCCGTTGTTCCTGGCTGCAATGGATTCGAAGGGGATGGAATTGACGACTTTGTTGTCGGCAGTGCACAGGGAATACGCACGCACCTGGCTCAGGTAGCTGCGATTGAGATAGTCGCTCAGCGGGAACGACTGCTTCATCATGTCCTCGACAATCGCAAACGAGGTGTCGGCAAGGACGATGTCGGTGTCCTGCGTCGAATCGAGGAAGCGCGGCCAGAACGCGGCCAGCGCCGGCTGCCCGTCCCACGTGTACACCATTTTGTGCAACGACCGATTCTCGCGCCACAGCGAGGCACAGGCAATGGCCAGCACGATCGCGACCGTCGAGACCAGCAGCAGCGGCAACTGCGTACGCCACCAGGGCGCAGTGACCACGGGCAGCAATGCAGCGGCCGCGGCTTCGGCAGCTTTGGCCGCTTCGGTGGGCGGAATTTCCGAGCGCCAACGGAAGACAGGCGTGTAGCTGCCGCGCGGAATGTCAAAGATGAGCGGTTCGTCCTTGCCTTCCGCCGTGAAGTACGCTTCCACGCGACGCCGCAATTCTGTTGCGCTTACTCTGACAATGTTGTCCTGGCTGGTGTCGTAAGCGTCTTTGCGGCCGAAAACGGCCTGGCCAATTTCCTGCTCATGAATGTCGCCGAAGCCCTCTTTGATGGACTTCTTTCCCACGTAGTAGAGGAACTCTTTAAGGCGGGTGGCCCGCTTTAAATGATCGCTCGCGGCAGCTGCTTCCAACACCTTCCAGCACGCGTCGGGAGCGGGGGGTTGGGAAGCGCCTTTGGGACCGGAACTCATTGCGAGGTTGAGAATGCTCCATTTAACCTGTCGCAACGTCTGCGAGGATCAATGGTTGACTCCCAATTCTTTGTATCACTCCGGTCGGGCAGGCGTCCAGATTTTCAAAGGTAACGCATTGAAACCGAAAGGTTTGTAAAGAGAATCCAACCGCAATTTCGGGGCGGCCTTTTCTGCCGGTTGAACATTCAAGAGGCGAAAAAAACGCAATTGCCGCCTTCCCTGCAGAGGAAATCCAATTTAAATGATCGATTCGGATAGACTTATATCCTTTTACTGTATTCCTTACGGTAAATTGACTTGTCAGTTCCCGTTCCAGCCGAAGAAACTGGCTTAGTTTTCAAAGAAACCCGGTGGCCAGGGCTTAAACTGGGCCTTTCACAGGCTTTGTCTGGATGCAGGCAGAGGATCGCGAAATCCGGTTCGCTTCAGTTCAAACAACCATCGGAGGCGTGGAGAAGAATCGCGAAGCGGCAGACAGGCAGGAACTGCCGTAACCTCAGGCAACCATCAAAACCTTTGCACCTCAGACATTACACAATCGAAACCGCGGACGGCCGCCTGCGAGCGTCCGGCCTCCTGTGCGTGGAAGACCTCCCGTGCGGACCCGCGCTCACATACCACCGGGACTCGTAGATCCCGCGTTGCTTAGACCTATAGGAAGGAATGGCCTCTTGATGAAGAAAGGTTTTTGCCAAATTGCGGCAGTTGGATTTTTGCTTTCTGGAATGGCGTGGGCGCAATCGGCCCAGCAAATCGCCGCCACCAAGTCCCTGCCGGCTCCGGCGCAGCAGATTATCGAGCGTCTCGGGCAATTGAATCGCATCCCCGATGGAGAATGGCGAGCGCACCCCGGCGATCTGCCGCATGGCGAGAGCATCAACCTCGATGATTCCGCGTGGCCCATTGCCAAGCCGGGAAGCGAGTACTCCGACGATGCGGTCTGGTTTCGCCAGTGGATTGAGATCCCGAAAAGTCTGCATGGCTACGATCTGACGGGCGCGAAAATCTGGTTCCAGTTTCAGGCGCGGACCACGGGCCGCGAAGCCGTGACCGAGATCGTGTATGTGAATGGCGCGCGCGTGGCCCTGGGCGAGAGCCTGGAGAAACTCGATCTGGTGGATGATGCCAAGCCCGGCGAACGCATTCTGATTGCGGTGAAGCTGCTCGGCACCTCTCTCAACAAGCGTTACGCGGGTACACTTCTGGCCGTTGACTTTGCATCCGGCCGCCCCAATCCGCAGGAACTCCACGACGAGTTTGTTTCCGCAGCCATCCTGATTCCCAGCATCTCCAATCAATCGGCGGCCGACCAGGCCACGCTCGAGAAAGCCATTGGGCAGGTCGATATCGCCTCCCTCGATGGCGGCAATCGGCGGAAATTCGACGATTCGCTGATTGCATCCCAGGCAGCATTGCAGCCCTTGCGGCCGATGCTTCGACAAGTCACCATGCATCTCACCGGCGACTCGCACATTGATGCCGCGTGGCTGTGGCCGCGGAGCGAAACGGTCGACGTGGTCAAACGCACCTTCTCATCCGCGCTGCAACTGATGCACGAATATCCCGGCTATACCTACACGCAATCGGCCGCGCAATACAACGACTGGCTCGCCGACAAGTATCCGGAGATGAACAGCGACATCAAGAAGCGCATTCAGGAAGGCCGCTGGGAGGTTGTGGGCGGCATGTGGGTTGAGCCCGACCTCAACCTGCCGGACGGCGAATCGACGGCACGCTCCATTCTCATCGGCAAGCGCTGGTACCTGCAGCATTACGGCGTGGATGTGCGCGTCGGCTGGAACCCGGATTCGTTTGGCTACGACTGGCAGCTGCCGCAGATTTACAAGAAGTCGGGCATTGATTTTTTCGTGACGCAGAAAATGTCGTGGAACGACACCGACCAACTACCCTTCAAGCTTTTCTGGTGGCAAGCGCCCGATGGCAGCAAGGTGCTTACTTATTTTCCCCACGGCTACGGCAACAACAACCTGAACCCCGTGCGGCTTTCCGCGGACCTGGTGCAGGCGCGCACCATGGCGCCGGGATTGACGGAACTGATGGACCTCTACGGCGTGGGCGATCACGGCGGAGGGCCGACGCGTGACGTTCTGGACGAGGGCGTGCGCTGGATGCAGCCTGATAAGGTGGCGCCGAAGATGGAATTCGGCACGGCGGCGCCGTACCTTGAGACCGTCAAAAAGCAGATTGCTGCGGATTCGAAAATCTGGAACTATCGCAGTATCGCCGATGGCTATCAGTATCCCCCCACGCCTCCGACCGGCGAAGTTTCCATCCCCACCTGGAACGATGAGCTATATCTGGAGTTTCACCGCGGCGTCTACACCACGCAGGCAAATATGAAACGCAACCTGCGTGAGGGGCCGGAGTCGGCTCTGCACGCGGAGAATTACGCTTCGCTGGCGTGGCTGGATGGCGACTCGTATCCCGCCGATGAGCTGACCGACGCGTGGAAAAAGATCACGTTTAACGGCTTCCACGATCTCGCGGCGGGCTCCGGCATCGCCGTCATCTACCGCGATGCACAAAAGGACTTCGACCAGGTTCGCTGGGAGACGAATGAAATCTCTGCAAAGGCGCTGCATACGCTTGCGGAGCGCATTAATACGAACGCGACCAACACGCCCGACGGAGTTCCGGTGCTGGTCTTCAATCCTCTGGCGTGGCAGCGCTCCGGCCAGGTGGAAGTGGACGCGCAATTGCCGGCGCCGGCTGCCGGCGTCGCCGTTCTCGATGCACACGGAGCCGTTCTGCCCTCGCAGGTTCTATCAACGGACGCGGAGACGCACACCTTCCATCTGCTCGTCGAGGTTCGTGATCTGCCGCCGATGGGCTATGAAGTTCTGCGTGTAGTTCCCGGCAAGCGCACCTTTGCCAGCGATCTAACAGTGAACGGAACCACGCTTGAGAACGCGAATCTGCGCGTGGTCGTCGACCCCACAACAGGCTGCATCACGAGCCTCTTCGACAAAAAGGCGGGCTTCGAAGCGCTGGCGCCCGGAGCCTGCGGCAATCAGCTTCAGGCCTTCAAGGATTTGCCGAAGAGTTACGATGCCTGGAACATCGATCCCGGAACGCTCGATCAGCCGCCAGCGCTGCTGACCGAGGCAGACGCGGTCGATGTGATCGAAAAGGGCCCGATGCGCGGCGTAATTCGCGTAACGCGTCACTGGCAGGAATCCAAATTTGTTCAGCAGATCGTTCTGAACGCGGGCAGCGACCAGGCCGAAGTCGTGAACGACATTGACTGGCACGAAACCCACGTATTGCTCAAGGCGGCGTTTCCGTTGGCGGCGTCAGCGCCCTTCGCGACCTACGAAATTCCCTACGGAAGCATCGAGCGTCCGACCACGCGAAACAACAGTTGGGAAAAGGCCCGCTTCGAAGTGCCGGCACAGCGCTGGGCCGATCTGGGCGACGGGCAGCACGGCCTGAGCCTCATCAACGACTCGAAGTTTGGATACGACGCGGTGGGCAACGTGCTGCGCCTGACTCTGCTGCGCTCGCCCACGTCACCCGATCCCGACGCCGATCGCGGCCATCAGCACTTCCGCTACGCGCTTTATCCTCATGCGGGAGACTGGAAGCAGGCCATGACCGTCCGCCATGGATACGACTTCAACGAAGCGCCTGTGGCCATGCAGGTGGAAGCGCATGCGGGCGCGATGCCGCCGGAATTTTCTTTCGTGACCGTTTCCTCGGACAACGTGGTGCTTTCGGCCATGAAGAAGGCTGAGGACAGCGACGCGCTGGTCTTCCACATGTATGAGTGGGCGGGCAAAGACGGAACGATCGAACTGAAGGTTCCGCATGGAGCCACGGGCGCGACAGAGACGAACCTGATGGAGCAACCCGAGGGGAACGCGCTCACGATCGACAACGATCGCATCCATGTGACCGTTCACCCCTTCGAGATTCTTGCCGTGCGCGTCGATTACCCGCACCAGAAGCAGTAAGCTTGCCTTTGGCTTACTTTCGCATGAGGATGTCCGCGGCGATGGCGCGGCGGACATTTTCATGGCAACGTATAAACGAAGAACAATGCAAAGCGCAGAAAACATGCACGCGTCTCGGAATCCGGAGCTGCTCGATTGAATCGCAGAGAATTTTGTTTGAGCCTTGTCGCTCTTTCGAACGCCTCCGGCGCGGCGCGGCTGTTGGCGGCTGAAGGAGATCCTTCTCGCAGTGCCCCCGCGGTGTGGGACAGTTCTAATTCCATTCACTTCGTGCTGAACGATCTGCTCAACCATCCGCTCTACTGGTGGCCGCGCACGTTGCTCACATACCCCATCGAGTTCGAGCAGCCTGTCGATCTGGACCGGCTCACATTGACGCGCGCGGATACTGGCGAGCGCGTGCCGATGCAATTTTCAGAGATTGTACGCGGCGCTTCGGGCGTCAAATCGGCCACGCTCAATTTCTGTTCCGATTTGCCCAGCGGCATCCGTTACGAATTCGTCTTGTCGGCTACGAACGCTGCGGTAGCCCTCCAGCCCCAGGTTAAAGAAGTCCGCGAAGGTAACACCATCGTGCTCGATTCGGGCGCGATGCGCGTGCGCATTCCTGCCACCCTGGAAGTCCACGGCGATGCACCCGGTCCGATCATGCAGGTTTCGCGTGGCGACGCGTGGGTGGGTTCATCGGTCCTGAGTTTTAACGGCGACAAAATCGTGCGCATCACCACCAGCCGCGTTGAGCAAGGGCCGCTCCTGATCGCCTACGAAATTGCTTACGATTCGGCGGGTGGTTCGCGCTACTTGGCGCGCGTGCAATGCACGGCCGGCTTCGATTTCTTTCGTTTCCAGGAAAACATGGAAGGCATGAAGTTTGGCGTGCATGGCGCTTTCACTGCCACGTGGTCGGGATTTCCCGTGACTCATCGCCAGGCGCCTAATCATCCCTTCCCATTGCCCAGCATCGTTCGCCCCTACGACGACTACCCATGGGAAACCATCGGCGGTCCGTTCCCTCTCGATCCCATCGACTTACCCGATGGTCAGCTTCTTTTCAATCTCGGAATCTATCAGACGTGGACTGCCTTCCACAGCGACACCTCGGCAAATTTCTGGAGCGACAAATCGGGCGACGCGCTCGGCGTGTTTATCGACAAGGCGGTGGAGTGGCAGGATCACGAGTATGCCAACCACACCGAGTCCGAAACCATTCAGGTGCGCTTTTACTATCAGGATGGCCGCTTCACGTGGAAGTGGCCCATCACGCGCGGCAGCCGGTCAATGTGTATAGCTTTCTACGACCACGAAAAAGACAAGCAAGCCATGCACCAACTGGAGCAGGCGGCGCAACCGGTCGAGAAAGACGGCTTCTCCTACCACGGCGGCCGCGCGTATACATCGCACACCATGTTTCTTCAAAACCGCTATGGCACGCTCGATTTGAACTGTATTAAAAATTGGATCCTCGAGTATCCCGAGAGCGGGCGAAGGCCGCCGGTGATTTTCGCAACGGGATCGGTGAAGACTGCCAGCGAGTTGGAGCAGCGCGTGATGACGCTCGAATACGTGGGCACGCTCCCACTGCTGGGCACGCGCGAAAACGGCGGCATGGGACCCATCCCCGGCAGAAGCATCGTGAACTTCAGTCCCGTTCCCAGCCGGCAAATTCAGCTGTGGTGGATCGATGCGTTCAACCGCCTCGCGGCATCAATGACCGAACGCCAGCGCACGCGGCTCACCGCCATGTATTTGTTTATCGCGTACGTGCATGCCGGCGACGACTTCATGCCGCTCGTTCCCATGTTGAGCGGCCATCCCAACTTTCTTGCCGACGTGAAAGGCAATCCGGCGGCGATGGCGTTCCTGTTTCCCGACCATCCCATGGCGCGCACCTGGGCCGACCTGTGGCAGAAGGCAGTGGAGTTGAACACGCGCTACAACACGCGCCCGCAGGTAAAAACGTGGGACGCTGCCGGCGGCCGCTGGACCGAAGACCTGGGCACCTACATTTGGGCTTTTCTGCGGCCTTCGCTGCGCACCGATTTCCTGTTGCGCAACTTCGACGGCGTGGAGCGCTTCCTTTCACCGCAACTCGCAGAGATGGCCGATTGGCTGGTGCATGCGCTTTCCGCGCCATTCGAAGGCGAGTCCGCGCAGGCGTACACGGATCTGCAGACACTTGCCTACGGCCACGAGTGGGGAGCGGTGGCGCCGGGCAAAGGTCCGCAAAGGGTTCACCCGCCGCAAGGCGCGCACTCCGAACGGCGCGTGCCTGCGCGCTCTCTTTGGTATCTGGGCACATGTTTGCAACGCTACGCGCCGCTTGCCGCCGAGCACGCCATGTGGGCAGCGCGCCCCACCAACCAGGATATGGAGACGCAGCCGAACGAGCCCAACGCGTGGGACGCACTGTACCGCACGCCCGACAACACTGGCACCAAACCGCAATTTTGCACGCGCAAGTTTACGGGCTACGGCATCGTGCTGCGCTCCGCCATCGAAACGCCCAACGAGCTTTCCGTACACTTGCAACAAATTGATCAGGGGCCGAACTACCGGTGGGGCGTGGCCGACGAAGGCGGCTGCGGCGTGATGTACTTTTTCGCGGCAGGGAAAGCGTACAGCTTCAACGGATCGGAAGACGTGGGCGACCGCGACGATCAGGACACTGACTTCTGCACCACTTTCGGCGTTTTCAAGAACGGCGCGTTCCGCTCCATCGGGATGAATGTGCTCTCGCAGCCGCTTTACGATCTGGGCGCGGGCCAGTTTGCGGAGATTCTGTCGCGCGACGGAGAAACTGCGTACTCCTGGCCCGAGTACGTGAGCCGCAGCGTACTTTTGGCCGGTCACGAATATTTCATCGTCTACGACCGGCTGATGAACGAGTCGCTGATTCATCGCCTCTCGTGGTTTGTGCGCCGCGGCAGTGAGCTGCCCACGATCAAGCTGCTGCGCGGCGCTGTGCCCGGCAACCACGAAACGCAACGCACCGATATTCAAACCGAAGCCACCACTGGAGTCTGGTTCGATGGCGTGGGCGACTCCATGGCGCTGGTCAGTCATCGCAAGGACATCGAAGCGACGGCGACGCCGTTCGGCTGTCGTGTGCACGTGGATGACATCGACGATCTCGTCTTCAGTCATCCTGAAGGCGTGCATTTCGCCGAAGGCGATCAAGTCTTCGATGGGACTTCAGGGTTGATCCGCAAATCCGAGGGCGCAGTCGAGTTCGCGCTCTTCCACGGCACGCGCATTGGCGCTGCGGGATTCACTTGCAGCACCGAAGACCCGGACCTGGGAATTGGCGGCAAGATCGTGGTCGGCCAGCCCCCGCAAGGCGAATACTTTGTGCCGAAGCCAAGTTCAGTGCGAATCTCCGCGCCGGGTCTCGACAGCAAGAACGTCTTCTACGTCGACGGCGCCGCACAAAGCGCAAAGCGCGAAAGAGACGCATTCGTCATCGATCTTGCGGCGGGGCATCATCGTTGGGAGCTGACCGATCAATCGCCGATGCCGATTGCGCCGGCTGTTCTGCGCACAGAGAATCGTGCGGGAGGAGCGGATGTGACCCTGACAGAGGTTGCATCGGCCACGCAGTATCATCTAGAGTTGAGCAAGGATTCCGGAGCGACGTGGAAAGCATTGCCGGCACAGGCGCAACCGATCATCGAGTTGAGCGGCTTGGCGAATGGACAAAAAGTGCATGTTCGCGGCGTGGCCATGAATGCGCTGCACGCGAGCCAGTCGGGACCGGAGTATCCCATTTACATAACTGACCAGGCACCCGCGCCGCCCGACGGCTTGCATGTCGATTTATCCGAGGGGGCCGCAACTGTGAGTTGGGGTGAGGTGCTGGGTGTCAAAGAATACCGGCTGTTTGGGAGAGCAGACGTCGGCAGTGAATTTCAGTTGCTCTATCACGGAGTGGAACGAGACTATCGTGACAAGCGACCGCAAATTCGCAGCTGCAACTCCGCTCCAGGAGAATCTGGCGCGGATTATCCACCGATCATCGTGCAATATTATGTGACGGCTTCGAATGGGAACGGTGAAAGCGCGCGCTCGCGAATCGCCGATACCAATCCTGCGTCGTGGCGGAATTGGGATCCCCGGCCCGGCGAGCCCTTCCGTCGCGTATTGAGCTTCGCACCCGATTCGCCGCCTTCGGCGAGCCCGTGGCCGCGTTACTATCCGGAATGATGCGAGCGATCGACATTCAACAAAGAGGTGCAGTGATGTTTCGTTCGGGTTCGCCGTCCATGCGAAACGCTCCGCGTCTGTGGGTTTTGGTTTTTCTTCTCGCCACGATCTTCACTGCGCATTTTTCCGCGGCGCAATGCGCGAAGGCATCCGATTCCGCGCACTGCTCGCCGTGGGTGGCCACGTGGGGCACGGCCATGGAGGAAGCATTCAACGGTAGCGCTCCCGATGTGACGGGGCAATCGCTGCGCCTCATCGTGCATACCAGCGTGGGTGGCTCCGAGGCGCGCGTCTGGCTCTCCAACAGATTTGGCGTGTCGCCGATTCGCATCGGCTCAGCACACATCGCCGTGAGCGCCGATCCGGACACGAACGCAAATCCCGCACCGAATCTCGATCAGAGCGCAATCAAGCCAGGAACCGATCGCGCCTTGACCTTCAACGGCGACGCTGCAGTAACCATCCCGCCCGGGGCGACGATTGTGAGCGATCCCGCAACACTCGATGTACCCCCGCTGGCGAACCTGGCCGTGAGCCTTTACTTCCCTGACCCGACGCTTGCCACGACTCTGCATCCGGGCGCGCAGCAAAGTTCCTACCTCGCAACCGGCGACGCTACCGGCGCGACCGACCTGACAGGAAAGTCGTGGACGCGGAACTCCTGGTACTTTCTAACCGGAATTGACGTCTACGCGCCGGGTGCATCGGCGGTCGTTGCCCTCGGCGATTCGATTACCGACGGCAATCATTCCACGCTGAATGCCAACCGGCGCTGGCCCGACGATCTTGCGGTGCGCCTCGCGCAAAATCCGGTGACGCGCAAGACCGGTGTGCTCGGCGTGGTCAACGTGGGAACCAGCGGCAGCCGCCTGCTTCTCGACGGCGACGGTCCCAACGCCATGGCGCGCCTCAACTGGGACGTGCTCGACCGCAGCGGCGTGCGTTACCTGATTCTCTTAGAGGGCATAAACGATATTGAAGCGCAGACGCGCATGCATCAGCCCTACGACGAGCTCGTGAAGCAATTGGAGTGGGGGCTTGCGCAGATTGCTACGCAGGCGCACGATCGCGGCATCAAGGTTTTCGTCGCAACGCAGATGACGGATTGCCGCGACTTTCACTGCACCTGGCCGGAAGGCGAGAAGGCGCGGACCGCGTTCAACGAGTGGACGCGCGCCTCTAAACTTTTTGATGGGCTCATCGACTTCGACCTCATCACGCGAGATCCGCAGCACCCCACGCAGCTGCTTCAGCAATATAACTCGGGAGATTTCGTTCATCCCAACGACACCGGATACCAGGCGATGGCGGACGCGATCGATCTTGGTCTGTTCTGAAGCGATGCGCCGCAGCCGCAGACAATCGGGACCGCATTCTCGGCGACTTTCGGCATGAAACGGCCTTTACGCGCGGCGCCCTAAACCGAAAACGACGTGCCGCAACCGCAGGAACGCGTGGAATTCGGATTGATGAAGTTGAATCCCTGGCGCATCAGCGTCTCTTCGTAGTCCAGAGTCATTCCGCTGAGAAAAACGAAACTCTTGGGATCGACGAACACGCGCACCCCGTCAAACGTAAAGATGTGGTCGCGCTCGCGGGGATGGCCGTCAAATGCAATCGCGTACGAAAGGCCCGAACAGCCGCCGCCTTTCACGCCGAGACGCAGTCCGCCTTCCTCCGTGGAGATGCCTTCCTTGGCCAGGATCACGTGGATGCGCTTGACGGCGCTGGGCGTGACTTGAACGCCTGGCGTCTCGGTCGCGTTTGGTTGCGGCGCCGGTTCTTGGGAGGGCTTCGAATCGAGTGTAATGATGTCTGCCATAATTCCTGTCCGTCCCCGCAGGGGCTAAAGCCCCCGGGTCTTTTGGGGGCCGTGTGCGGCACGACTAAAGTCGTGCCCTTTCAAAGCAACTCTACTTCGCCGTCGTTCAGAGAATCTTCATCGCAGGCAGCGACAGTTCCCTCACAATGCCTGTGTTTTCGATGCTCAACGTGTCGTCCACGGTGCAGTGATTGCCGCACTCGCGGTACATCTCCCGCCGCATCTGTCGCCTGCTCGGCCTCTCATCCAGGGAGTGGTTGCGGCTGGTTTTCCTAACGCCGCTAACCCCGCTAACGCCGCCAGCTCCGCTTCAAACCGTCAACGTGACCAAACCATGCCCGTCGGGCCCCTGCCCTTCGCGCGCTTTGGCCGCGGCCTGTTCCTCCTCCGCCAGGTCGTGGATGCTGATGCTCTTCAGTACCCCGATGATGGTCTCGTTCACGCGCGCCAGCGGCTCCTTGATGGTGCAGTTCGGAGTAAGGTCGCAGGACTTGGTCCCCTTGGTGCAGGAGGTGAGAAACAGCGGTCCGTCGATGGCGTGGATCACCTCAAAGGCTGAAATCTGGCGTGGGTCCCGGGCCAGCGCGTACCCGCCGTTCATGCCCGCGTGGGAGCGCAGCAGACCCGTTTTGGTGAGCCGCTGCAGGATCTTGGCGAGCAGTTGCGCTGGAATTCCATACGCATCCGCTACGTCCTTGGCGCTCAACGCAGGAGTTTCCGGGTGCTCGGCAAGGTACTTGAGCGCCATCAGGCCGTAATCGGCTTTCTTGGTGAGCTTTAGCATGGAATATACGACTGGAACAGTCCGTATTCAGTATACGTCCGCTTTCGATTGCCTTTCAAGGCTGGGTCGTAGCGTGCCGCCGGGGGAAATCCACCATTCCGGCAACAACTTTCATCAAAAATGGGTTTGCAATCGCCCAAAAGACAGTTACAATCTGGCGGATACAGCGTTTTCGATTCTGCTCTTAACAAAAAGCAGAATGCCGAGGGTCAAATTCCTCAAGAAACTGACCCGGGCGTACAGGCGATGTTAACAATTGAATCGAAAACGCTCTAGAGCATCTATCGCGATCCCTGATTGGATTGCTGAAGAGCACGAAGTCCCGAGAACGATGGCAACCGCCTGCAAACATCCCAGAGTCCGGATCGTTTCCCGTCACGAGGACACCGAGTTTGTCGAGTGCCTGGAGTGTGGCGAAATCTTCGATTCCGAAGAATTTCGCGATATGGAGATTGAAGAAACGGCTGGTACGGAGAATCTCCCGGACGATTCGTAGCGCCTGTCCAGAGACCTGACGGGAGCCGACCGAGACTTGTGGTCCTCCCACCCATTCGCAAAGAACGCGAAGGGATGGGCCACGGAGCAATTACTCTGGCGGCGCCATTCGGGTAAAACTAGAGTTATTGTGCCCTGTCTGACTTGTATTCAGGGTCGCCGCTTCCTGTTCGCCCCACCCCGGCGACAGGACCAGTCGCTCGGGTCCCCGGGGGTCGCGCCGACTTGAGTTGAGTGGCTTTGGGATACACCAACTGTGGCTTTGCGATAGCCGCCGGGGTCGCGCTGCGGCGCGAAACCACCCACGCGTAGTGCAGCCCTGAAATCACGGTGAGCGCCATAGTGGCGTCGAGCGCCACGGCGCGGAACGCCGTAACCCAATACGCCGCTGTGAGCCGAGCAAGCAGCACCGCTGCTACCGCGGCAATCTGGGCCAGGGTATTGGCCTTGCCCCAGAGGCTGGGATGAAACTCCCGGCGCCCCGCGGCCGCATAGAGGATCGCCGCCACCAGCAGGATGCCCACATCCCGGCCGAAAACCAGCACCGTCACCGTGACCGGCATCAGTCCCTTGTGCAGCAGAACCAGAAACAGCGTGCTCAACAGGAGCTTGTCGGCCACGGGATCAAGATATTGGCCAAACATCGATCGCTGCTTGAGCATGCGCGCCAGAGTGCCATCCAGCGCATCAGTAAGCCCCGCGGCAAGAAACAGCACGAAGCCGAGAGCATAGTGTTCATCGAGGATCGCCGCCACCAGGAAGGGCGCCAGGCAGATGCGGAGGAGCGTGAGCAGGTTCGGGGCGCTGCGTAGCGGGTTCAAACGGTGGTTCGGTTCCTCACCCATGGCAAACCATTCTAGCGCGACCTTAGCGCCCCGCACACGCCGAAAGTGAATTTCTGACCAGAACGATGGTAAAGCATTGCGTCCATGGGGCGCAGCCCCCGGGGCCCATCATATGGATGGGATGGATGGGAGATTTTCAGGCTTCGACCGGCAGTTCCGCCGCCAGGATCTTCATGGGCGTAAGCCCGCGCTGGCGCAGGGCGCGCAGGCTCAGCGCGTCGTGGCGCTTGGCCAGGCGACGGCCGTTGTGATCGACCACCAGGCGGCAGTGGTACCAGTCAGGATCCTGGAATCCCAGGGCGCGGTTGAGCAGGATCTGGCGCGCGGTGGATTTGAGCAGATCGGTGCCGCGCACCACCTCCGTGATGCGCATGGCCGCATCGTCGACCGCGCAGGCAAGCTGGTAGCTGGGACCGCCGTCGCGCCGCCAGATCACAAAATCGCCGAAGTCCTTGCCCGCCACAAAGCGCTGCGGGCCAAGGTTGCGGTCGACGAACTCAATCACTTCGCCATCGCGCACGCGGAAGCGCCAGTTGGCGCCCTCGGGCGTTTCGACATCCGCTGACGTAGGGCCGGGCAGCTGCGGCATATGAGCCGTCCGGTGGCGGCAGGTGCCGGGGTAGATGGGTTCGTCGTCCAGGATGTCGACGTTGCCGTCCAGCTCGCTGCCGGCGCTCGCGGCTTGCACGCGCTCATGCGGCGCGGCCAGCGCGGAATCGATGTCCTTGCGCGAACAACGGCAGGCGAACAGGCAGTCGCGGTGCACCAGCTTGCGCCACGCTGCCAGGTAAAGGGCGCGGCGTTTGCTCTGCACATAGGGCGCGTGGGGACCGCCCTTGTCAGGACCCTCCTGCCAGCGAATGCCCAGCCAGCGCAGATCTTCCATTGCGGCCTCGGCAAAACTTGATCGGCTGCGCTCGGAATCCAGATCCTCAATGCGCATCACCAGCGTGCCGCCGGCCTCGCGTGCGCGCTGGAACGCCGTCCAGAAGGTGCGCGCGTGGCCCACGTGCAGATAGCCCGTGGGCGAAGGCGCCAGCCGTCCGCGATAGCCCGAAGTTGGCGATGAAGGAGTGCTGGCCATTATGAGCTCGAGTGTAGCCAGCGGCTTTGATGCGGCATATAGAGAATCTGGTACGTGAAGAGGGGAGCGAGTTAAAGAGTAGCGCCGGTCTCCCGACCGGCTGTACTGGCGGCGTCCACGCCGCCAGTAAATGATGCGCGCGATTTGTCAGCATGTGCGGGTCAGGAGACCTTCACGACAGCCGGTGTGGAGACCGGCGCTACGATTGCGGTCGCCACCGAAGAATCGGTTTGCGCGCGGCCTGCACCTCGTCGAGACGCGAGACTCGGGTGGAGTGCGGCGCGGTTTTCACGAGCTCTGGATTCTCCTCGACTTCGCGGGCGATGGAGCGCATGGCGTCGATGAACAGATCCAGTTCCTCGCGCGATTCGCTCTCTGTCGGCTCGATCATCAACGCGCCGTGCACGATGAGCGGGAAGCTGACCGTGTAGGGATGGAAGCCGTAATCGATGAGCCGCTTGGCGATGTCGCCGGTCTTGACGCCGTGCACCGCCTGCCGCTTGTCGCTGAAGACCACCTCGTGCATCGAAGCCGTTTTGTACGGCAGCTCGTAGAGGTCTTCAATCTTTTTGCGGATGTAGTTCGCGTTCAGCACCGCGTCTTCGGTGGTCTGGCGCAGGCCGTCTGGGCCGTTCGCCAGGATGTAGGCCAGTGCACGGATGAACATGCCGGTGTTGCCGTAGAACGCGCGCACGCGGCCGATCGACTGTGGGCGATTGTACTCCCAGCGCAGCTCGCCGCTCTGCGGGTGCAGCGGTAAGGGCTCCGTATCGCCGACACGCTCGCCATCCGGCTTGAGCACGGGTGCGCGAAACAGCGGCGGACAGCCGTCAGCTGTCGGCTCAGCGTTCGTGTCCTCCCAATCCCCGTCATCGGGGCAGTCCTTCGGACCGTTCTCGTCTCGGACTAGGACCGGGATAGGGAGAAACGGCTCGAGAAACTTTTTGCACGCCACGGGACCGGAGCCGGGCCCTCCGCCGCCGTGTGGCGTGGAGAACGTCTTGTGCAGGTTCAGGTGCATCACGTCCACGCCGAAGTCGCCGGGGCGCACCTTGCCCACCAGCGCATTCATGTTGGCGCCGTCCATGTAGAGCAGCGCGCCCTTGGCATGCAGGATGTCGGCGATTTTATGAATCTGGTGTTCGAAGACACCCAGCGTCGAGGGGTTAGTGAGCATCAGCGCCGCGGTTTCCCCGTCGACTTGCCGCGCGAGAGCTTCAAGATCGATGCCGCCGTCGGCATTCGATTTCAAATTCTCGACCGTGTAGCCGCTGAAGGCCGCGGTGGCCGGGTTGGTGCCGTGCGCCGAGTCGGGAATGAGGACTTTCTTGCGCGGATTGCCCTGCGACTCGTGCCAGGCCCGCGTAAGCAGGATTCCCGTGAACTCGCCATGCGCGCCGGCCGCGGGTTGCAGTGTGATCACGTCCATGCCCGTGATCTCGAGCAGGCAGCGCTGTAAGAGATCGAAGATTTCGAGAACACCTTGCGCAAGCGCGTCGGGCCGGTAAGGATGCGCCTCGGCCAGTCCCTCGATGCGGGCGACCAACTCATTCACGCGCGGGTTGTACTTCATGGTGCAAGAGCCCAGCGGATACATGCCGAGATCGATCGCATAGTTCCATGTGGAGAGGCGCGTGAAGTGGCGGATCAACTCAATCTCGGAGAGCTCGGGCAGCTCCGCGGACTTCCTACGGCATTGGTCTCGGAGTAGCTCTGCGGGATTCACAGGAGGCACGTCGAGCGGCGGCAGCTTGTAAGCGCGCTTGCCCGGCGAGGATTTCTCGAAGAGCAGCGCCTCGTTCTGCGAGGGCTGCGGGCGGACTTTGCCCAACGTGTGCGGGCCGGGGGAATTTGTTGTCGTCGCCATTTTTTACGCCTCCACCTCTACACCCGCCAGCACCTTCGCTGCCGCATCGATCTGTTCGCGCGTCACTACTTCCGTCGCGCACCAGAGCGTGCAATTCTTGAGTTCGGGATACCAGCGGCTCAACTCGATGCCGCCTACAATCTTGTTGTCGAGGAGCCGTTTGCTCCATGCCCCAGGCGCCTCTTCGGTCTCGAGCACAAACTCGTGGAAGCGCGGCGCACCCGCAAAGCGGAGCTTCGCGCCCGGCTGACTGCCCAGCGTTTTCGCCGCGTAGTCGGCCTTGGCAAGGTTGTGCTCTGCCAGCTCGCGCATGCCCTCTTTGCCGTAAACCGACATGAAAATCGTCGCCATCAAGGCCACAAGAGCTTGATTGGTGCAGATGTTCGAAGTCGCCTTTTCGCGACGGATGTGCTGCTCGCGCGTGGCGAGGGTCAAAACGAATCCGCGGTTCCCTGCCCCGTCGACGGTTTGCCCGGCGAGACGGCCCGGCATCTGGCGCACGAATTGCTCCTTGGCCGCGATGACGCCGCAGAACGGGCCGCCGTAGCTGAGCGCCACGCCAAACGACTGCGCCTCCATGGCGACAATGTCCGCCTCGACCGGCGGGCGCACGATGCCGAGCGAGACTGCCTCGGCAATCGATACGATCAGCAGCGCACCCTTGGCGTGTGCGATTTCGGCGATCGCCGGAATGTCTTCAATGACGCCGAAGAAGTTGGGACTCTGGACTAATACGGCCGCGGTCTCTGCGGAAACCGAGGCGTCCAGAGCGGCCAGATCGACACATCCGGTTTTGGCGTCGTAGCCGACGATCGCTGTCCTCAGCCCCTGGTGCTGCGCGTAGGTAGCCAGCACCTCGCGGTATTCGGGATGCACCGTGGAAGCCACTACCGCCTTGTGGCGCTCTGTCACGCGCACCGCCATCATCACCGCTTCCGCCGCGCCAGTGGACCCGTCGTACATGCTGGCGTTCGCGACGTCCATGCCGGTCAACTCGGCAATCATGGTCTGGAATTCGAAGATGGCCTGCAGCGTGCCCTGCGTAATCTCGGCCTGGTAGGGCGTGTAGCTGGTGAGGAACTCGCCGCGCTGCACCAGGGCGTCAATAATCACTGGCCGGTAGTGGCGATAGGCGCCCGCGCCCAGAAAGCTCGCGTAGCCGGTGGAGTTTTTCTCGCCGGCGGCGCGGAAGTAGTTGATGATTTCGCTTTCCGCCTGCTGGCGCGGCACGTCGAGGTCGCGCTTGATCCGGTATTCCGCCGGAATGCTCGCAAATAAATCGTCAATCGACGCCGCGCCGATTTCGGCCAGCATCTGCCGGCGCTCTTCGTCGGATTTTGGGAGGTAGCGCATAACAGCTTCCAGCTCCTGGCTTCTAGCCTCTAGCTAAAGCGGATAAAACAGATAAAAGACGCAGATATCGTGAAACATTCTGCTAGATTCGATGCTGATTCCAGCCGCCGCGACGCATAAGCTGGAAGCTGGAAGTTGCAAGCTAATTCGTTTCTTCCGCAATAAACGCCTCGTAAGCCGCTGCGTCGAGCAGGTCCGCCACTTCGCCCGGATCGGACAGCTCCACCTTGATGATCCACGCGCCGTGCGCATCCTGGTTGATCTTGTCCGGCTCTGTCTTCAGCGCCTCGTTCACCGCAGTCACCGTTCCGCTGACGGGCGAGTAGAGATCGCTCACAGCCTTGACGCTCTCGACCGAGCCGAAGGTGGCTTTGGCGGTCACCGTGTCGCCCACCTTGGGCGCGTCCACGTAGACAATGTCGCCCAGCGAGTTCTGCGCGTAATCCGTGATGCCAATCGAGCCGATTTTGCCTTCAACCGAGATCCATTCGTGCTCGCGGGTATACCGATAGTTTGCGGGATAAGCCATGACAGTTCTGCTCCTTGGGAATACAGAGAATATTAGTTTAAGCGGTGAGGGCCGGAAGGAGAAAACAGGGAACAAGGGAACAAGGGAACAAGGAAACGGGACAACGAACACTCCCGATCGTCGCAATGCTCCGCGGGCTTTTTGGCCCCTTGTTCCCTTGTTCCCTTTTTCCCTGTCTTTACCCCATCACCACCACCGGCTGAAACAGCGTTCCCGCCACGCGTTTGGCGATTGCGGCCAACTCCCGCGGCCCTGCGAACACCTTTACCAGCGACGCCCCAGAGAACTCCGGCAGATTGGCCTGAGCGCCATTGCGCAACCGGCCCAGCGCCATGGTGTCGGCCGAAACGGAAGGCATTTCGAGCAGCAGGGCGCGCGGATGCACGCATGCGGCCTCAAGAGCATCGAATTTCCCGGCCAGCGCGTCCAGCTCTTCCAATGTGTGCGCGTCTTCGAGCGTAAACATGCCGGCTCGCGTGCGCCGCAACCTGTTCAGATGCGCGCCGCATCCCAGGTTCTGTCCCAGTTCGTGCGCCACCGAACGCACGTAACCTCCGGAACTGATATCGATAGTGAAGCTGGCCACCGGTCCCTCCAGCGCCGCAATTTCAAAACTGTCAATGCGGATCTTTGCCGGCTTCAACTCCACCGGCTTGCCCTCGCGCGCCATCTTGTACGCCGGTTGACCGTCAACCTTCTTGGCCGAAAACTGCGGCGGCATCTGCTCGATTTCGCCATGGAACCGCGCGGCCGCCGCACGTACCCGGTCCACAGTAATGGCCGTCGTTACCTCCGGCCAGCGGTCGGGTCCCGCAGGCTCGCCGTCGGCATCCAAGGTGTCGGTGGCGAACCCGAAGCGAATGTCACCGCGATAGCTCTTTTCCGCAGCCGTGAAATACTGCGCCAGCCGCGTGTATTTGCCCATCAGCAGTGGGAGCACGCCGGTGGCCATGGGGTCGAGCGTGCCCAGATGGCCGATCGACCGCTCGCCGGTAATTTTGCGCAGCCGGTTCACCACGTCGTGGCTAGTCATTCCGCCCGGTTTGTCGACAACAAGAAGCCCGTTCACATCATCACTCTAGCCGCCTTGACTGCCCTTGCCAACTTGCCCGGCAACAAACGAATCTTAAGTTAGATGGCCGGTGAACTGGAACGCGTGCGGAAGGCTTTGCGCGAGCTCGGCAAATCGCTGAAGAGCTTGAACGGAGATTCTGCGCCCAATGATGTGCACAAACTGCGCACGGCCTCGCGGCGGATTGAAGCCATTGCGGGCGTGCTCGAAGCCGCCGACGGCAAGAAATCACGGCGTCTCGTTAAATCCATGGAGCCGATACGCAAGGCGGCCGGCGGGGTTCGCGATATGGACGTACTGCTGGCAGACGCGCGCAAACTGGCCCGGTATTGCGACGGCGAATCGCTGAATCACCTGGTGGCCTATCTTAAAACTGCCCGGCAGCAGAATGCCGGGGAGTTGCAGCATGCGCTTCATCACCGGCGCAAGGCCGTACGCGAGGATCTCAAGGAGTACTCGAAATTTGTCGCGTCCCTTGCGAAGCACGCGCAATCCAACTCAGGCGCCGAGGCCGACCGGGCGCAGGAAGAAATTAACAGTTCTGCCATGAACGTGATGCGCGAACTGGGCGATTGGAAGCCGCTTGATGCGGAGAATCTGCATGAGTTCCGGCTGAAGGTGAAGCAACTGCGCTACACCTTGCAACTGGACGCGCAGGCCAACGCCGGCCTGGTGGAAGCGTTGGGCGATGTGCAGCGCCGCATCGGTGATTGGCACGACTGGCACCAGCTAGTTGAGATTGCGCGCGGGGTGCTCGTCCTCGAAGAAGACCGCGCGCTGCTCGACCGCATCGGCGAAACCACCAGGCGCAGGTTCGACCGCGCGCTTGCGTCCGCCAATGCTCTGCGCGGAATATACCTGAACATGCCGCCGGCCATGGGCGCCTGACGCCGATTAAGATTTGCCGCGATTCAAGCCGAGCCGGCGCCCGATGGCCGCACCAGCGACAGGAATTCCGAGCGGGTCTCCTTCTGCTGGAAGCAACCCAGCATGGCGCTGGTGACCGTGGAAGAGTTCTGCTTTTCGATGCCGCGCATCATCATGCACAGGTGTCGCGCCTCGATCACTACGCCCACGCCCTGCGGCGCAATGGCCTCCTGGAGCGAATCCGCAATCTGCCGCGTCAGCCGCTCCTGCACCTGCAGGCGGCGCGCGAAGACCTCGACGAGGCGCGCAATCTTGCTCAGGCCGATCACCTTGCCCTTGGGAATGTAGGCCACGTGCACCTTGCCGAAGAAAGGCAGCATGTGGTGCTCGCACAGCGAGAACATCTCGACGTCCTTGACGATCACCATCTCGTCGTAATCGACCTCGAACAGCGCGTCCCGCAGAATCTGCGCGGGATCCTGGTCGTACCCCTTCGTGAGGTAGGCCAGCGCTTTCTCCACGCGCTCCGGCGTGGCGCGCAGGCCGTCGCGATCGGGATCTTCGCCCAGGCGCGAGAGAATCTCGCGGTACATTTCCTGCGTTGTGTACGCGCTCAGTCCCTCTGCCGCGCCCACTCGTTGAACTGGCTTACTCACAACAATCGGGTGTGCCATCGCTCGTTATCCTCTCAAACCGGTCTCATAACCAACCTTATCAACTCGCCAGCTTCATGGAATCCGCCTTGTTGGCCGATCCCAAACTTGCGCGGCGCGTTGTATTGCCATTTATGAGACCGGTTGCGCCGAACACTCAAAGAAATTGTTTTCCGTCTCTTCCACCCGGACATATTCCAGTTCGCCCGCCGGCAACGCATCGCGTAACAAAACAAAAATCGCCTGGCAGAAATTCTCCGTCGTCGGGACGCGTTCCGCAAACAGTGGATCGAGATTCAGATTGGCGTGATCGAAACGCTGCAAAATGCGCTCGTCAACCGAATTGTCCAGCGCCACCAGGTCCACCACCATCCCCGTCTCTCTGTCGACCGCGCCGCCCACCAGTAATTCAACAACATAATTGTGCCCATGGCCGTGCGCGTTGTTGCACTTTCCGTACGCCGCGCAGTTTTCTTCGGCGGTAAGCGCGGCCGTGTGCAGCCGGTGGCTGGCGCTGATCGGGTAGCGGCGGCCGAAATAGGCTTTTCCAGCGTCACTCATTGGCCGCCCCTATACTCAGCGAAGATCTCCGGCGTCTCGTACACGCGAATTCGGGTCAGTTTCGCGCCGCCCGCTGCCGCGCCGCTCCCAGACGCGCCGCCTCCAAAATTGATGGTCGGCTCCAGTCTGTTCCACGCGGCGATGGCGATATTCTCCGTCGTCGGATTTGTGTTCTTGAACTCCGGTGTTTCGAGATTCAAGTGCCTGTGGTCATACGCCGAAAGCACCTCGCGCTCCATCACGTCTTTGAGCCACTTCAGATCGACTACGAAGCCGGTCACGGGATCGGGTTCACCGGCCACGGTCACTTCCAGCGTGTAATTGTGTCCATGCCCATTGCGATTCGCGCAGCGGCCGAAGACCTGCTCGTTCTTCTCCGCGGACCAGGCCTCGTTCCAGTAATAGTGCGATGCGGAAAACGTCGCCCGCCGCGTCAGGAAGATCATTGCTGCCTCACCTTTTGAGATGCCTTCGCCCGCGCCCGCGCTTCAATGAATCTGCTCCCAAGTCTTTGTTTATCTGTTCCCTGTTCCTGGCCTTTCTAGTCCCCAGTCCCTACGTCCCTAGTCCCTGTATTCCCGCCCCTTCCAGCTTACGCGCTTTAGAATCCGATGCTGAAACCAGCTGCGATAGAGCAGCACAACAAACAGTGGCAGACCCAGCGGCGAAATTGCGCAATCCAGAAAGGAAAAGTTCGACTTGGCCACGCGCCTGTAAAAACGGAATAGTGTGCGCAGCCAAAGGAGAGCCAGAACCCATCCCGCGCCCAGCCACTCAAGGCCATGCGCGCCGAGGCGCGCGTTCCGCAGTTCCCATGCCAAAACCGGCAATCCAAACAGCAGCACAAAATCGATGGCTCTGAAGATCGCCAGCGTCAGCGCGTTGTCGAACAACAATTTCAAATTCTTGGTCCAGCCCTCGACCATGGCCGCGGTCGTGCGGTACATGCGCGCGGAGACGATGTCGTCCGCATACCGGAAGCGCAATCCCACCCGGCGCCGCTTGGCCAGAACGGCCAGCTCCACGTCCTCAAGCACCTCGCCGGCTACGCTTGGGTGGCCACCCAGTTTGCGGTACCCTTCCCGCTCCACCAGCAGAAATTGGCCGTTGGCCGCCGCAATCCGCTCGGCCGGATCGGTGACCTTGCCAGGCGGATAGGCCAGTGCCAGCTCGCAAAACACCAGCGGCATCAGCGACCGTTGGGCAAAGCCTTTCGCAATCTGCCGCGGCGAGTAGCTCAGCATGCCCACCTTGTGCCGCTCCGCCTCGTGCATGGCATGCCGCAGGCCGCCCGGCTCGTGAATCGTGTCCGCATCGGTGAAGAGCAGCCAGCGCCCGCGCGCACGGCGCGCCGCTGTCCACACTGCGTTGTTTTTGCCTGTCCAGCCTGGCTCCAGCTTGGCCGCCTTCATCAGCGTCACTCCGGCTATGCCGCGCGCAATTTCGGCGGTCCCGTCGGTCGAGCCGTCGTCCACCACGATCAGATCCCAATCCTTGCCCAGCGCGAAAATCTCTTCCGATTGGCTCACGAGCGATTGCAGGCAGTCGCCCAGGCAGTCCTCCTCGTTCCGCGCCGGGACGATCACCGTTAGTTCGATTAGCTCCGCGGGCTCGGGCTGGGCAAAGACCGTACCGGGAACCGTCCCTGGTGCCGCGCTGAGACCGGCTTTGGCCGCCCGCTCGCGCCAATCCGGCCTCACGGACGCACCCTCTTGAGGGTCGCCGATGCCCAGCACCGGCTTCCAACCGCCCGTTTTGTCCCGCCCAGCCTTATCGCCCCGCGCCATGCCGTGCCCCATCCTTCTGAGCGAGCAAAGCGAGTCGAAGAACCCGCTTCTTGAAATTGTTGCGGAAAGGGTGGGAAACCCCGCCGCAAATCTTGAGGGCCAGATCAATCTCGACGCTCATTGCGCCTCAACCGTTTCCTTTCTGCCCTTTCGGTTCGTATTATAAGGATGTGCGGTTTCCTCGTTCTCTGATTTGCATTTTTCTGGCGCCCGTCGCCCTTCTCGCTGCGTGCAATCGCGGCGCACATCCCGCGCAAACCGGCAACGCGGCGCCGGACTTTACAGTCTCCGACGGCACCACCACCGTGCACCTGGCAAATTATCGCGGCCAGGTGGTGCTCTTGAACTTCTGGGCAAGCTGGTGCGGTCCCTGCATCGAGGAACTGCCGTCGCTCCTGGCCCTCCACCACGAGCAGCCCAACCTTACGATTCTGGCTGTCAGCGTGGACGAGGATGCCGATGCGTATTCCCGGTTCATCGTCCGTCACCACATGGATCTGATCACGGTGCGCGACCCATCGGAGTTTACGGCGCAGCTCTACCACACCGACATGTGGCCCGAAACTTATTTGATCGACCGCAATGGCATCATCCGCCGCAAATTCGTCGGCCCACAGGACTGGAGCAGTCCCGAGATCCGCAATTACCTGAATAGCTTGTGAGGCCGCCAGCCCTGCCACCCCGGCCGCTGCTATTCTTTCAGTATGACCACGGTGGAGATCCTTTATCACTACGCCGTTGCGCCCACGGAGCAAGTAGTCACGGCGCTTGCCCGCGCGCGCGACGTCTACGGCATCCGGCAGCTCAGTTTCGACCACGCGGCCCGCACCTTGCGCATCGAGTTCGACGCCACGCGCCTCAATGTCGCCGCGGTCACCAAACTGTTGCGCGAATCCGGCCTTGAAATCGAAGAGGAACTGCCGCAGATCACTGCTCCAGTGCCGCCGGCGCCCGTGGCCACGGCCTGACGCGCACAACCGTTGCGTCACGGCTGCAACCTTGGTAATCTGAGTAAGTCCACGCGGCTTCGTCCTGAAGCCAGCCCATGTGCGCCCGTAGCTCAGCTGGATAGAGCGACTGACTACGAATCAGTAGGTCGGGAGTTCGAATCTCTCCGGGCGCACCACTAAATCTAAGAAAAAACAGAGATTATAGGCCACCAGAGAGAAGATCTTCGGTGGCCTTTTTCGTGATGGTGGCAGTCCTGATAGCAGTTTGAGGATTCACGCTCAGAGTCACGTGCTTCCCCTCTGTGCGCCGGGCGAGAACGCTGAGACTCATTCCTCCAGAAGCTCACCGAGGAGCAGTACGCCAAGCTGGGGAAACGATGAGCTTGCGTTGAAGATACGGAGAACCGATACGCTTCGGGAGGTAGTTCATTGGCGACGAACGCATGGGCAGGAATGGAAGAATGGTCACTGCGGGTTCAGGCTGCCTCCAGGGCCGCTACGTTTGCTTCACGATTCAGGACTCCGGAGAGCCCGAGTAGAACAGTTGAGCCGCACGCTGGGCAACGTGACGCGCTGTTCCCAACGCAATCGCAATCCTGGCACAGATAAGCTGACATCAAAGGCATGTGCTGCTTCGTGGCTAATGTCATGCGTTCTTCCCGCAAGCTTTTTCTCGAATCAAAAGATACAGACGCGGTGAGCTTGGTTTTTTTCGCGAATGGGGAATTCATTGAATCACACTCCTATCAATCTAGAATTAGTTGCGTAAATGAGTTCGGCATCAGTTGAGTGACCGGCCGCAATCGAGCACAACAAAGTCAGCTCTTTCCTTCGATGGCGAACGATCAAATCGCCATGAACTAAGGATGAGGCTCGGTATCAAAATGGGCAATGCGCCTTTGGCCGTAAGGGGCCCGCCCATTAAGTGCTCAACCGTATAAGAATTGGTAACCAGCGATTGGTTACTCCAACCACTTCCAAGTCCGCCATTTCAGCGACACTCCAGGCCGATGGACCGTCCGCACACTGTTAACACGGGGGTTACCGACGGGATGGGCGAGGTCTCTCCGCTTAGGCCTCCATCGATCCGTCAACCGCATCAAAGTGCAAGGGGAGACCAGGTTTTCCGTGGGCATTCTGACCGGAAACTTTCTGCAGAGAACTGTGATTGCCGCCTTCAAAGCATGACCGGCCCATGAGACGCTGGAATCTCTGCGCCTGACCCTCCTGAAGGTCGAACAGAGCGTGGAGCCCGGCCAGAATGCAGAGGGGTTGGCTGATCTCAAACGCATACTTCTGCAACGCATCGCTGAACTCGAAGCGACCCAGGCCATCGAATCTGCCGCTGCTCCAACAGTGGAGAAACCCAATCCTGCTGACGATCTCGTCCCCCCAGCCGATCTGGTCCCGCCAGTCTCCATCACCGTGGACGATTCCAAAGACATAGCCGCAGATGCCCGCCTTCCAGCTCCGCCCGTTAAACCTGAATAGACAAGCGCGAACGCAGCAGGCGGGGATCTCGAATCTCTCCGGCCGCACTATAACTCAAGCGAAATCAATCAGCAGATCACTCGTATGTCGTCGTTGTTCGCCGAAGGATTGCGTGGATTGCGATCTCGCGGGTCTCGAAGTCGAGGTCGTAGATGATGCGGTAGTTGCCTACGCTCCTGCGCCATCCGGGAGGTTTCCCTTTGAGGCGGTTGAGATCCCCTTGCAAGCTGATTCACGACTCAATATTTGCAGGCTGATTCGCACCTCAATACAAGTGGAAATCGACTTCGACGGTAATCATTACCGGCACAGGGGTCTTGCCGTCCTTCATGGCCGGCTTGAATTTGTACCTTCGAACCGCTTCCATGGCCTTCTCGTCCAGTCCCATGCCCAGGGTGCGGATCACGTGGACGTTCTGAGGGTTGCCCTGCGCATCCACGATCAGCTCAACAACACAAACACCCTGGTACTTGGCGCGCCGCGCTTCGTCAGAGAACTCAGCTTCGGGCTGGAAGATCGGCACCGGCCCGGAAACTCGGCCCCCAATCCTTTCCAAACCCCCGCCCGTGTTTCCGCCGGAACCGGGGCCATAGCCATTGCCATATCCGGAGCCCAGCCCGCCGCCCGAGCCCGTTCCCATGCCGGCGCCGTTGCCGGTTCCAGCCGAGGCCAACTGCACGTTTGAAGAGTTGTGCACGCCGATCATCGGCATGTCGTTATCGGGCAGTTGGATGTCCTTCTGCACATTAATGGTTGAAAGTTCAGGCAGCTTGGGATGCTCGATCGTCACAGGCGTCGGCGGCGTGACAGGATCCGGCGACTTCTGCGGGAGCTTGCCCTTGTTGGCCTCGATGATGCTGCGGTCGCCGCCACCGCCGCCACCGCCCGCCCTGGTATCTGACTTGGGCGCGTTGTAGTCGCTGATGTCGATATTGGTGTTCAGGAGCGAGGGTTTGACCGTCCTGATGACTTCCCTTCCCACATAAAACAGGATGATGCACAGAATGGTGATGTTGATGGTAGTTGAGATCCCGATGGCCCATGGATTGGCCTTGACGGCCATCCGGTCGGGCACAGGAATGGGCTGCGAGGTCAACTGCAAAGGCGGCAGCTTGACCGGGAAAAACACATCGCGGACGCTCTCCCAGAGGTCGGCCCAGAGGGGCTTCTCCTCGAAAGCTTTGCCGAGGAAGGCATCCAGCTCATGGCCGTTTTCCGGCCCTGCGGCTCGCTGGTCGTTCTTTTCTTCCGGTGTCATGTGCGTTGGTTGTTTGCCCTTATCGCCACCACTGGGGCTGCCCTTGCCCGTTCGGACGTGAGCGCGCCCGTAACAGGACCATCCATCCATTATGCTTTACCGCGCCCTTCCTTGTCTTGGCTAAACGGTAAGCACTTACGACCTCCAGCTGCCTCCAACGTTTCAGAACCGGTTCCTTTACGCTTCCACAAATAATAGACGCTCCCGCCGCCCGGTTTGTTACCTGAAAAATCTTCATACGGCCATTTACACTGGAATATGAACGAGTTTGCATCCTTGAACGGAGTCCCGATGTCCCCAGCGCCGGAGTTGAAGGCGACGCTTACGCTGCCCCAGACCGCCTTCCCGATGAAAGCCAATCTACCACAGAATGAGCCGCTTCGGCTGGCACGCTGGGCCTCGCTCGGGCTTTATGAAGAGCTGCGCAAAACCTGCCAGGGACGGCCTGTTTACCTGCTCCACGACGGCCCTCCCTACGCCAACGGGCCCATCCACCTGGGCCACGCTCTCAACAAGGGTCTGAAGGACTTTGTGGTCAAATCCAAGACCATGGCCGGGTACGACGCCCCCTTTGTTCCCGGCTACGACTGCCACGGGCTGCCCATTGAGATCAAGGTCGACGAGAAGCTGGGCCATAAAAAGCTCTCCATGCCGGTGCCGGAGGTGCTGGACGCTTGCCGTGCCTACGCGCAGAAGTATGTCGACCTGCAGACGGAGCAGTTCGAGCGCATTGGCTGCTTCGGGCGCTGGCAAACGCCCTACAAGACCATGGCGCGCTCTTACGAGGCCAAGACTTTGGAGGCGTTTTACGGATTTCTCGAGAAGGGATTTGTCTATCGCGGATTGAAGCCGGTTTACTGGTGCATCTACGACCGGACGGCGCTTGCCGAGGCTGAAGTGGAGTACGAAAACCACACCAGCCCTTCGATCTACGTGCGCTACCGGCTCACCTCCGATGCGGCGGCGATCGCACCCGCGCTCGCCGGCCGCGAGGTTTACACGATCATCTGGACGACGACTCCGTGGACGCTTCCCGCGTCGATGGCGGTGGCCTTTCATCCCGATTTCGAGTATGCGGCGATCGAGGCTGATCCACCACAAATGCCGGGTGCCCCATCCTTGCCGCAGGCAAGGGTGGGAAACCTCGACACTCAACCCGTTTACATCGTTGCCGCGGAGCTGGCAGAGAACGTGAAGGCCGCTTGCAAGCTGGGGCCGACCAGGGAACTCGCGCGCTTCAAGGGCGCAGCACTCGATCGCGTGACCTTCCAGCATCCGTTCCTCGACCGCACCATTCTGGGCGTTCTGGCAACCTACGTCACCAACGACACCGGCACCGGGGCGGTGCACACCGCGCCTTCGCACGGCGCCGACGACTTTTATACCGGCCAGAGATACGGCATCGATCCCACGAGCCGCGTCGATGCGGCCGGGCATATCCACGTCGATCCCGACGCGTGGCATTTATCTCAGCCGCCGGCGTTCGACGGAATGAAGGTCTTTGCCGCAAATCCTGTGATTGTGGCCATGCTGGAAGAGCGCGGCGCACTGCTGGGTGGCGCTCAACTCGAGCACTCCTATCCGCATTGCTGGCGCTGCCATCATCCGGTCATCTTTCGCGCGACTGAGCAGTGGTTCATTTCGCTTGAGACGCCCGTGAAGCGTGGCGACGGATCGGCGACAACGTACCGGCAACTTGCGATCGAGGAGATCGACAAAGTGGTGTGGGATCCGGCGTGGGGCAAGGAGCGCATCACGAATATGATCGCCACGCGCCCCGACTGGTGCATCAGCCGCCAGCGCATCTGGGGCGTGCCCATCGCGGTTTTCCTGTGCGAAGGCTGCAGCCTGCCGATCATCGATGCTGATCTGAACCGCAAAATTGTCGATCTTTTTGAGCGCGAGGGCGCCGAGGCGTGGCATCTGCCGGCGAGCGACGGCCTGCTGGCGGTCGGGACTAAGTGCAGCCACTGCGGCGGTGCCACGTTTCGAAAAGAGACGGACATTCTCGATGTGTGGTTCGATTCCGGGGTGAGTTGGCTGGCGGTCTGCGAGTCGGACCCGGACCTGAGTGCGGCCTACAAGGGATTTGAGGCCAGGAACGGCAACGACGGCGCGCGCGAGGTTTTATATCTCGAGGGCGGCGACCAGCACCGGGGCTGGTTCCACTCTTCGCTGCTGACTTCGGTGGCGCTGCGCGGGCGGGCTCCTTACTCGCACGTGGCCACGGCCGGCTGGACACTCGATGAGCAGGGCCGGGCCATGTCGAAATCGCTCGGCAACGGCGTCGATCCCGTCGATATTGCCAACAGAATGGGCGGCGAGATTGTGCGGCTGTGGGTTGCGTCGGTGGATTTCCGCGAAGACATGGCGGCCAGCGAGAACCTGATGCAGCGCTGCGCCGAGCTCTACAAAAAGCTGCGCAACACTTTCCGATTTTTACTCGGAAACCTGAATGGCTTTGACCCGGCGCGCGATCGCATTGCCGAGGCCGAACTGTTGCCGCTGGACCGTTACATGCTGGCACGCACGCGCGAGCTCACGGAAAAAATCATTGGGCCGGATGGGAAGACGGGCTGGTACGGAGCCTTCGAGTTCCATCGCGTTTACCAGGCGGTGAACGAATTTGCCATCGTGGACCTGAGCGCCTTTTATCTCGACGTGCTCAAGGACCGGATGTACACCTTCGCGCCCTCGAGCCTCGGCCGCCGCTCGGCGCAGACCGTGTTGTGGCAGATCACTGAGGCGCTGGTGCGGCTGGTAGCGCCCATCCTCACCTTTACTGCCGACGAGATATGGGAGATGTTGCCGCCTGTCGCGGGCCGCGAAATCAGCGTGCATCTGGCGCGGTTTCCGAGACCGGAAGAGATTTTTTCTGAAGACCCAGCCAAGTTGATCGAAGAGTGGAAGCAACTCTTTGCCGTGCGTGATGAAGCTCTGCGCACGCTGGAACAAGACCGCCACGCCAAGATCATCGGCAAGGGCCTGGAGGCGCAGCTCACAATCAAGGCGTCGGCTCCGCGGCTCGCGCTGCTTAAGCGTTACGAGGAGGGGCTCAAGGAATTCCTGAACGTTTCGAGCGTTGTGGTTGTCGAAGGCCGAGAGCCGGATATCACCGCCTCGCCCGCGCCTGGCTCGAAATGCGCCCGCTGCTGGAACTTCATGCCCGACACGGCCGACTACGGCATCTGGCAAAATGTCTGCGGGCGCTGCCGCGCGGCGCTCCAGGAAATGGGCATTGCACCGCCGACGTCAGAGGGCACACAGTGAGCTGGCTTTCGGACTGGCCCCGGCCGCGCGGCCTCCACTGGCTGCTGCTGATCTCGGCTCTCGTCGTCGCTGCCGACCGGCTGAGCAAGACTTGGGTTGTCAGGCACATTCGTCTGGGCGGCGCCATCCCCGTGCTCGACCATGTACTGCGCATTACGCACTGGACCAACGAGGGCGCGGCCTTTTCCATGTTCGCCGACTCTGCTTCGCCCAACCTTGTGCGCTGGGGCCTCATCGTGTTCACCCTGCTTGCCGCGCTGTGCGTTTTGATTGCCCTGCTGCGGCTGGGCGACCGCGTCACGCTCACCACGGTCGCGCTCGCGCTCATTCTGGGCGGAGCCCTCGGCAACGCACACGACCGCATCGTCTATGGTTCCGTCGTCGACTTCATCGAGGTGCACATCTTCACCTATCACTGGCCCGACTTCAATTTGGCCGACTCCTCGATCGTCACCGGCGCCTGCCTGCTGTTTCTCGATTCGCTCTTGCCGCGCAGGAAATCCGATTCCTGACCGCGGCGCGCCCCTTCGCGGTTATACTGTCTTGGCCTTTCCGCTGTGAGATCGGGCTGCGCTCTGCGCCGCGACTGAATCAGTGTTTTCAAGCAACTCCGCGAGGAAATTATGAAGAAGTTTTTTGCAACTGCGCTCGTCATCGGGTTCGGGGTGTCCGCTTCGTTTGCCCGCTCGCAAGCGGGGGCGCCTCCAGCAGCCACCACCACGGCGTCGCCCGATTCCACAGCGCGGGCCATTCCCCCCGATCAGCAACCCACAAAAGAGCAGTTGGCAAAGCTGTTTGAGGTGATGCAAATCCGCGAGCAGGTCGGGGCGGTGATGCAAATGTTTCCGGTGATGATGCAGCAACAGGTGCGGCAACAGGAAAAGGACATCAGGGCAAGCCTGCCGGCGAGCGCAAGGATCACTCCGGAACAGCAGGCGGCGCTGGACAAGCTGACCGAACGTTATCTCGAGAAGGCCATGAACCTCTACACCGTGGACGAAATGCTCGACGACATGGCCGCAATCTACAAGCGGCATTTCACTCGCGCGGATGTGGACGTCTACATCGCGTTTTACTCCACGCCTGCAGGAAAGCACCTGCTGCAAATGACGCCGGTCATCATGCAGGAGTACATGCCGGTGGTGATGCAGCGCGTCCAGGAGCGAAGCAAGGATCTGACCGCGCAAATGTCGAAGGAGATTACCGACGTGCTCAAATCGAGCGTGCCTCCCGCAACCGCACCGCCGGCTCCTGCGCGGTAGGAACCCTCCCGGTCGCGACGTCGATCGTAGATCATCCGTCACCATTGCTCACAGCCGCCGCACAGTCCTTCGCCGCACAGGTCTTTTCGTGCGCCGCGGCGGAAAAGGAGTGGGAACGCGCCCGCGCAGCGCGTCGATCAGGCTGGCCGGTATAATTGGTCGGACCTCGTAGCGCCGCTCAGGAGCCGGACAGAATGCCGCAGGCAGGAACCCAATCGCGCAGTTTTTTTGCCACCTTTCGCTCCCCCGATCGCGTCTCGCATCAGCGCTGGGTAATCTGCTTCCTGCTGTTTCTGGCTACGGTCATCGCGTACGTCGATCGCGGCGTGATTGCCTACCTCAAGAACACGCTTGAAACCGTGATCCCGGGCCTGAATGACCGGACCTATGGATTCATCACGGCTGCTTTCACGGCGGCCTATGCCATCGGCATGGTGGTGGCCGGGGGATTCACCGACAAGCTGGGCACGCGCAAGGCCTTTGCTATCGCGATCGCTATCTGGAGCGTGGCGGCGATGCTGCCCGGCGCCGCGTTTTCCGTCGTCACTTTCGCGATCGCCATGTTTCTCCTCGGCCTGGGCGAGGCCGCCAACTTCCCCGCCTGCATCAAGACCGTGGCTGAATGGTTTCCTCGGCGCGAGCGGGCACTGGCAACGGGGATCTTCAATTCCGGCGCCAATATCGGCAATATCGTGGTGCCCATTGCGGTGCCGACGCTGGTGATGCTGGTGACCTGGCGGGGCACTTTTGTCGTGACGGGATCGCTCGGCGTCGTCTGGTTGCTTTTTTGGCTTCTCTACTATCGACGGCCGGAGCAACACCGCAGCGTTTCCAAGGCTGAATTGGAACTGATCCTGAGCGATCCCGCAGAGAAACTGGAAAGCGTTCCCTGGAGCCGCGTGTTTCCGCGCAAAGAGACCTGGGCCTTCGCCATTGCCAAGTTCCTCACCGACCCCATCTGGTGGTTCTACTTGTTTTGGATTCCCGGTTACCTGCAATCCACTTTTCACCTGAGTCTGTCGCAAAGCCGCGTGCCGGTGGTGCTCGCGTACAGCATCTCTATCGTCGGCAGTATTGGCGGCGGGTATCTTTCCTCGACGATGATCAAGCGCGGAATCGGCGTCAATGTGGCCCGCAAGACCACGTTGTTGCTCTGCGCTCTACTGATCGCGCCGATCTTTGTCACGCCGTTTGTTCATCATCTGTGGCCGGTGGTGGCGTTGCTTGGAATGGCTACGGCGGGACACCAGGGATGGTCGGCGAACCTCTTCACGTTGCCATCCGATATGTTTCCCAAATCCGCGATAGCCAGCGTCATCGGCATCGGTGGCATGATGGGCGCGTTAGGCGGTGTTCTGTTCCAGTTGGGGACGGGTTTCATCGTCTACTTCACGCACAGCTATGTCACGTTGTTCATCATCGCGTGCCTGGCTTACCCAGTGGCGTTCCTGGTGATTCAAGGCATTTCGCCCAAGCTGGCGCCGGCGCAGATTGAATAAAAAAGCGGAGCTAGCGGGGTTTGTGGGGTAAGCGGAGTTCGATCAGTCTCAGGGGCGCCTCCGGTAGGCTAAATTCTGAGGTGGAAAATATTAAATAGGAACGTTGGCCTGCTGCGCCCCTTATCTCTACGAGGAATCTGATGAAAATTCGTTGGTACTCTTTCTCCCTTGGCGCTTCTTGCTGCGCCTTTGCTGCAATCTTCTTTCTTCTTCTTAATTTTTCTCACGCCGCGCGGGCGCAGCGGCTGTCTGCAAACGTCATTCCCTCGCATTATTTGCTTGACTTCACGCCGGATCTCAAAGCCGCCACCTTTAACGGCTCTGAAGCGATTGACGTGAACATCAAAGAGCCCACCAGCGCAATTACGCTGAACGCGATCGAGCTCAAATTCCAGACCGTGGAGATCGATGTCCATGACGGCGGCGCGCAGAAGGGGTCGGTGAGCTTCGACCCCGAAAAGCAGCAGGCCACGCTCACCTTTGCGAAGACCATTCCCGCCGGCGACGCGACGCTGAAGATACATTTCACGGGAATCTTGAATAATGAGTTGCGCGGCTTCTATCTTTCAAAGACCGATCGCCGCAGTTACGCGGTCACGCAGTTTGAATCCACGGACTCGCGCCGCGCCTTTCCCTGCTTCGACGAGCCGGCCTTCAAGGCCACGTACGACATCTCGCTTACCATCGACGCCGGCGACACTGCCATTTCCAACAGCGCCATCGCGTCGGACACGCCGGGGCCCGGCGCGGGCAAACACACACTGGTGTTCGGAACCGCGCCGAAAATGTCCACCTATCTCGTCGCTTTCGTGGTCGGCGACTTCCAGTGCACCAGCGGCGAGCAGGATGGGGTGGCCCTGCGCGTTTGCGCCACGCCCGACAAAGTTGCGCTCACGCCCTTCGCGCTCGATGTTGCAAAATTCGCCCTGCATTATTACGACCACTATTTCGGCATTCACTACCCGCTCAGGAAACTCGACTTCATCGGCATTCCCGATTTCGAGGCCGGCGCCATGGAAAACTTCGGCGCTATCACCTTCCGCGAACCCGACCTCCTGCTCGATCCCAAAACCGCTCCCTTTCGCAGTGAACGGAATGCGACCCTCGCCATCGTTCATGAGATGGCGCACCAGTGGTTCGGCGATCTGGTGACGATGCAGTGGTGGGACAACGTCTGGCTCAACGAAGGCTTTGCCACTTGGATGGAGAACAAATGCGTGGCCGCGATGCATCCCAAGTGGGACATTCCGCAATTTGTCGCCGTCGACTTACAGCGCACGCTCAATACCGACGCGCAACCCACCACGCGCGCCATCCGCGCCCGCGCTGACACGCCGGAAGAGATCGATCAGATGTTCGACACCATCGCCTATGACAAGGGTGGCGCCGTGTTGCTGATGATCGAGAACTATCTTGGCGAGGAAACCTTTCGCAAGGGCGTGCACGCGTACCTGGCCGCGCATGAGTACGGCAACGCGACCGCGGAGGATTTCTGGAACGCGCAGACCAAAGTGAGCCACAAGCCGGTCAACAAAATCATGGAGTCGCTGGTGGCCGAGCCCGGCGCGCCCATTCTGGAATTCGGCCCTCTCGTCGCCGGCCAGGTTCCGGTTGCGCAGTCGCGCTTCTTCCTCAGCCCCGGCATCACGCCCAATCCCCGGCAGAGATGGACGCTGCCGGTCTGCTTTAAAGCGGGCACCAAAAAACAGGACTGCCAGGTCCTCACTCCCTCCTCGCCGTCGCTGGCGGTGCCGACCGCGAAAGTCTTCTTTGCCAACGCGGGCGGCATGGGCTACTACCGCAGCGCCTATGCGCCCGCCCAATACGCGGCGCTTGTGGCCGAGATGGAAACCCGCCTGACTCCCGAAGAGCGCATCAGCCTGACCGGCGACGAGTGGGCACAGGTGCGCGCCGATAAGGCTGCGGTCGGCGATTATCTGAACCTGGTGGCTGCGCTTAGCTCCGATCCAAGCAGCGATGTTCTCTCGAACGCCGTAGACAACGTGAGCGTGATTAAAGACGACGTGGCCTCGACCAAAGAAGAGCGCGACGCGCTTGCCGCCTGGATTCGACGAACGTTTGCCCCTGTGTATGCGCGGCTCGGCAACGCCTCGCCGCGCGAGCATAACGTGCGGGAGTATCTCTTTGGCATCCTCGCCTCGGGCGGCAAAGACGCAAATTTACGAGCCGAGGCGCGCGGCATCGCAGATCAATATTTAGCCGATCCGGCCTCGGTCGATCCCACTCTTGGCCAGACGGCTGTCGGCATCGCCGCGAAGAACGGTGACTCGGCGCTGTTCGATGCGCTCGAAAAAACCTACGAGACCTCGAGCGATCCCGAGGTGCAGGACTTCGCGCTGCACGAGCTGGTCACCTTCACAAATCCCGACCTGCTGAAGCGCGCCTTCGAATATTCCGTCTCCCCCAAGGTGCGCAATCAGGACTCGGCCATGCAATTCAATCTTGCGCTGCGCATCCCCGAAAGCCGCGATCAAGCCTGGCAATTCATCAAGACGCATTGGGGTCAGGTGCAGGCAGAATTCACCACCGCGATGGGCTCGTACGTCGTGGCAGGCTCAGGCAACTTCTGCTCCGTCGAGGCGCGCGAGGACGTGAAGAATTTTTTCGCCGCGCACCCGGTGCCCGCGACCGAATCGGCTCTCAGGCACGCCCTCGAGCACATTGACGGCTGCATCGAATTCCGCCGCTCGCAGGAGCCCAACCTGAAGAAATGGCTGGCGGCGCAGGGGCAGTAG
>Ga0182024_10003003_pt1 | contig 40909 bp, 35 predicted proteins | sample P32metaG_FD_120480 | JGI IMG/M metagenome (GOLD analysis project Ga0182024, IMG submission 120480) | Permafrost microbial communities from Stordalen Mire, Sweden - P3-2 metaG (Illumina Assembly) | ecosystem: Environmental > Terrestrial > Soil > Wetlands > Permafrost | place: Sweden: Stordalen...
ATCGCCACAACCCATGTAGAAAACCGACGAAAACTCCCGATGCTCGTTTTGGAATCACCCCTCGATTATCGAGGAAATCTGCTGGATTTTGCCCGCGTTCAGCCCATTATGGGATGGCTGTGTATAAGTATCACAGCGATTCCGATAAATTGAAGATTTACAACGATCTTAAAATTGAGATTCAACTGCGGTCAAGGCTTCAACATGCTTGGGCAACCGCCGTGGAAACGATTGATTTTTTCACCGGGCAGGCACTAAAGTCGAATATTGGTGATATTTCTTGGATGCGATTTTTTGCATTGGTCTCAAACGAGTTTGCCCGGTTAGAAAAGAGACCACTTGTTCCAGGAACGCCAAAAGACAAGGACGAATCAAAAGCGGAATTAAAAGCGTGTTCGTACCAAATCAACTCCCTTGAAGGATTAAGGGCAGCGACGGCGACTGTTGGTTCTGGAATGTCTGGCATTGCTACTGGCCAATTATTCTTACTTCAACTGAATTTGGAGAATCGCTCAATCAGGACGACCAGTTTCGAGAGAGACCAAGGTGCTCTTGCGCAAGAAAAATATCTTGCCGCAGAGAAGGCAAACAAAGACAACCCGGATATGCAGACCGTGCTTGTTTCTGTAGATTCTTTAGCGGCTTTAAGAAAAGCATATCCAAGCTATTATTTGGACATTGGCGAGTTTGTAAAAGTTCTCAACAAAATTTTAGGCGAGTAAGATCAATCGCCGCTAGATGCAATCTAACCGTACACGACCGATTTTCTGCCCCGGCTTGACCAAATAATGCGCCGTCCTGCCCTCGATACGGTCAATGTATCTCTTTTTAATCTTCCGGCACACAATTAGACCGTTTTTCAGTGCAACAAAGTGCAACAGCGGACTTGCATAACCGAGCATGATTCTAGCAAATTCACAAAACCATTGCAAATGCTGTTTTATATCGTGTTCACGCGGGTTTTGTCTTTGTTCGCGCAACGTCACGAAACGCGATATATGGATACCTAAACCGTCCATCCCGGTTCAATTCCGGGCTGGCGCACCACTTAAGAAATGACCAGTGTCCATGCACCAATGACCAATGTTGCGGACTTTCCGTCGCTTGTCCTGGGGGATTCCATTGCCACAATGGGTTGATGCTCTTGATGAACCAGAAAAGGAGCTAAATGTTACTGGTCTGTAGCTGGTCTGTTGTCTGAAATGTTACCGCTTAAGTGCTTGATGCTCTAGGTTTGTTACCGTGTTACCGGTTTTTTGGACCTATCTATCAATTTCCCGCCGTCGCCGGGGAGGCTATGGCGCGGCAAGTCCGCCGTCACTCCGTTTTGGCGCGACAAGTCCGCCGTCGCCGGAGCGCTATGTCGGACAGGTGCGTTTTTGAGGATTGGCTTTGAACAGAAGGCAACAAAGGGAACGAAGGATTCATTTTCATTTTCCCGAAAGCACCCTGATCTCTCGCCACCGCCTCGGCGCCCGCAGCCTTTGCCTGCTCGATGCAGGAAAATGAGTCAGGAAGTTGGCCAAGGAGCTAAATGTTGCCGGTCTGTTGCCACCGTGTTGCCGATTTTGTTGCCAGCTAAGTCGTTGACTCTCATCACTTGTTGCCGTGTTGCCGATTTTTTGTACCTATCATCCATATCTTGCATTGCAATAGGGCAAAGTCTTACTTTTGCGGCAATTGATTGCGGCGTCTGGGGGGCTGCGTTTTTTGCTTTTTCGCGGCAAATCGTGATTCGATTATTGGTCCCCGCTCAATACGCGGAACGAATGTGTCCAGGGATCGAATCGGCAGATGCCCTGGTACTCGCATTTGTCGCAGGCACGTTCCTTGCCTTTTTGGAAGGGGTTCAATCCGATCTCGCCACTGTAAATCTCGCGGCCCATGCGCACCAGTTGCTCCTCCACCTGGTCGAGCAATTGCTGAAATTGTTCGGAGGGCATCAAATCCGTGTTGTTGGCCACGGGTTCGCCGTCTTTTTTCAGCCGGAATTTGAATTGCGAGCCTTGGGGCAGGCCGCGGTTGTCCAGATAGCGCAACGCCGCAAAATCAAACCGGCCCGAATGCTGGTAACGCGCCTGCCGCACCGCCTCGCGTTCGCGCAGCACCTCGGCGCGGGTTTTGCCGCGCTCGAACTGGCCGCGCAAATTGACGTAAAAGACTCCCGCCGGAATCAATCGGGCCGCGCCGAAGATCGTCTTCGAATCGGACAGATGGCGCAGCACACTCAGGTAAGCCGCCAGTTGCAATTGCAGCCCGTGGGCCATCATGACCCGGTCCAGTTTGCGCGCGCCGGATTTATAATCGACAACGACAGCCAGCGCTTCGTCCCCTCGGCCGGGGCGGCACAGATCGATCCGGTCGATAATGCCGCGAAAGAGCAAACGGTGTTCCCCGTCCAAATCCAGTTCCCAGGCCGGCAGCCGGGCGTCGTTCATGCCGAAGCCCAACTCCACCTCCTGCGGATCGAATTGGTATTGACTCATCCATTGCACCATGGCAGCGGCGAAATCCTGCAGCGACCCGGCCAGAACGCGGGCGGAGAAGCGCGACTGCGCGCTCGAGTCCATCAGGCCATCCCGGAAGCGCGGGGCCATTTCAACCACGATTCCGCCCATGCGCCGCCGCGCGTCATCGGGCGTGATGTCGCGCCAGCGTTTCTTTTCCGCCTGCAACTGTTGATGGAAACGGGCCAGCGCCTCGTGTTGGAAGCTGCCCCGTTCTTTCACATCCAATTCGAATATCTGCCGTTCCTCGGCGCGCAATCCGGAGTGAACAAAAAATTTGAACGAACAGGCGGCGAATTGCTCCAGCCGGCTGACGGACGTATGCAAGGCCGGGCCATAGAGTTGCGCGGCCAGTTCGGGGGCGAGGCGTTCCGGGTCGGCGCGCGCGCGAAACGATTTGAGCCGGTCGCGCAATGAACCGAATACCGGCCACGTCAAGAGTTCCCTGGTCATTGGGCTGGTTTCCTGGTCCGCAAGCAGCCTGCCCATCAACTCGCACGGATGCTCCGCCTTCGTCCAATCCGGCGGGGAAAAAGCCTCAATTGCCAAATGGGAAAAAAGATTTTTGAGCCGGGCAATAAACCACGACGGGTTGAGCGGCTGATCATCAGCGTCACGCCGCGCGCACGATACGACCAGACGCTGGCTGGAACGAGTGCAGGCGATGTAACCAAAAAACTGTTCGCGGCTCAAAAATTCGCGCGTGTCGTGGCCGAGAGACGTTCCGTATTTCTTGAGTTCTTCTCGGTCCGGCTCGCTCAGCAAATTTCCGGAAGCCGGCGTGGCCGGAAAAATTTTCTCGTTGACGCCCAGCAGGAGGGCCAGCTTCAAATCTGGATTGCGCGAGCGGTCCACCGCGCCGATCAACACTTGGTCCATGACCGGCGGAATGACGCCAACGGACAATCCTCCCAAGCCGGCGTCGAGAATGGGCAGCCAGTCGGACAACGGCAGGGATTCCCCGGCGAAGGCCAGGGCGACATCGTCCAGCCAGGCATTCATCTGTTGCCAAACCGTGGCATGCACCGCTGTGTCGCTCCAGGCGTCCAGTTTTTCTTCCACGCCCAAATCGCGCCAGAGATCACGCAAGGCCGCAGCCAGTTGCGCGCCGTTGATGGATGGCAAACCACCGGGCGTTAACGCCTGCCGGAATCTGGCAAAGGGCGGGATCCATGACGCGCGCAGGCGCTCGGCCCAAAGGAGTTTATCCCCGTCGAGGCGGAAAGGCGCGAACCACATCTCGCCCTTCCAGCCGCGTTCCAAGGCCGCGTTTTCCAATCGATCGACGGCGGCGTCATCCGTGGTGACCAGCCCGGATTTGAGCGCGCCGAACCAGTCGTCGTGCGGCCAGCCGCGGGCCGCCGCGCGCATGGAGCTGCGCGTCAATTCAGCAAGCGGATGGTGCGCGACCGGTTGGCGGCGATCGAGAAAGAACGGAATCTCGTAACGATCAAAGACGCGCCGCAAATCGTCATGGTAACCTTCCATGCGGCGGAGCAAGACGGCGGCCTCGCGAAACCGGCCTCCGACGCGGACAAATGCCAGAATCTCGCGCGCCGCCAAAACGGCTTCCGCCGCCGCCGTGTCACAAACGGCGACACGCAATGATTGACTTACATCTGCCGAATAATCTTTTGGTTCGGACCAATTTTCTTCGAGATGCCGCAAAACCGGGCTGTCTGCAAAGCGGCCCTTCGCACTTTTGCGCGGCAAAATGTCCATGCTCAGTTGCACCCCGGTCAACGCGGAAAACCTGGCCCAACATTGACGCCAAGTCCTGGCAACACCCGACCATATGGACAACCGTGAGGTTTCCGTTTCCGTCCGCTCGCGGTCCAGGCAAAAGGCGAGCGTCAATTTCTCGCAGGAGGGTGCGAGGTCGGCGAGCAGGGTCAATTCCTGCGGGGTCATTTCGGCGAAGCCGTCGAGCCACAAGCCTGAAATGAAGGGGCACTCGGTGGGTGCCTGCTGCAGTGCGTTAGCGGCCAGATCCAAAAGGCAATCGGCGTCCTGCAAATTATTTTTGCGCAGCCACTGAAGATAATCGCCTAGCAACAACGAAAGATCGCGCAGCTTGCGCCGTAGCGGCCCGGCCAGCCCGGGGCGGGACGCCAAATCGAGCAGCGTTTCAGGAGAAAGCTGGTGCCGCTGCAATTCGCGCAATTCCACGCTGAGTTGGCGCGCGAAACCAGCCAGACCCGCGCTGGCATGAAAAATTTGCAGGTCCTTGCGCCGTCGGGTGAGAAGGGCGTGCAAGACCATGGTTCGACCATCCTCGGAAAGCATCGGTGGCGGGGGCTGATGCAGACGATTAAGAATGAATGCAGCCAGGCGTTCAAAGGAAAGAATATGGAGCCGCGTATAACCCGGCAGGGCTGGATCAGCGAGGAGCTGGCGTTCCAATTGAAAGGTGGCCTGTTTTGGCGCGAGCAAAATCAGCGGCGGACCATGGGGATCAGCGAGGAGCGCTTGACGAATTTCTTTGAGGCACAGGAACGTTTTTCCCGTGCCAGCGGGACCGAGAAGAAATCGTGCTTGCACGCCTTCTTTGTTGCGCAAAAAAGGAAAAGGGTAAAGGAAGAAGGCTCCCAAGAACCTTGTCCTCTTGCCGTTTACAGCCATTTGATCTTTCCGTAGAATTTGGGTGCGCCGATTTTTTTCGACGTTCGGCACCTGAACTGCTACCATTTCCACTAATCAAAGATGCGCTGGAGCAAAATTAGTTTGGTTGGCATGGGTTTAATGGGCGGATCGCTGGCTTTGGCTATCAGGCAGGGCCAGTTGGCGCTTAAGCTCCATGCCTTTGTACGGAGCCCGGCCAGCGTGGCGGAAGCCACGAAATTGGCCATGGCAGACCTGATCACCCAAGACCTGAACGAGGCCGTGCGGGACGCTGACCTGGTTGTTTTATGCACACCATTGTCACAAATGCGCACACTGACCGAGCAAATGCGGCCATATCTCAAGCCCGGCGCCGTCGTGACCGACGTGGGCAGCGTCAAGGGCAGTATCGTGCAGGAACTTGAACCGATCGTCGAGGCCGCGCATGCCTATTTTGTCGGCAGTCATCCCATGGCCGGCTCGGAAAAAACCGGCATGGCCGCCGCCCGCGCCGATTTGTTTCGCAATGCCATCTGCCTGGTCACGCCGGGAGCCCATGCCACGGCGGACGCCATTTGCGCGGTGCAAAATTTTTGGAAAGCCCTAGGCGGCTGGCCCATTCGAATGTCGCCCGAGTTGCACGACGATTTGGTCAGCCGGTCGAGCCATTTGCCGCACGTGGTTGCGGCGGAATTGGCCAACTATGTGTTAAGCCCGGCGCATCCAAAGGAACAGGCGCTGGTCTGCGCAAACGGGTTCAGGGACACCACGCGCATCGCGTGCGGCTCCCCCGAAATGTGGCGCGACATTGCGCTGGCCAATCGGAAAAACCTGAGCCGCGTGCTCGGCGTTTTTATTGAAGATTTGCAGGAATTTCAACTGGCCCTCGAACGCGAGGATGCCAAAACCATCGAGGAATTTTTCACCAAAGCCAAACAGCGCCGCGATCAATGGCGCGCCCATTCGACGGCAACCTCTTCGGAGTGAAAACGCGCACTCCATCACCCGCGCATTCCAATGTTGCCTGACCTGATCGAAATTGCGCCTTTGCCCGCGACAGTTTCGGCCGTGGTCACCGTGCCGGGATCCAAGAGCATCACCAACCGCGCCCTGATCCTCGCCGCCCTCTCTGATGGCGAAATCACGCTGCGCGGCGCGCTCTGGAGTGAGGATACGCAGATCATGGTCGCGGCCCTGCGATGCCTGGGTTTTGCCATCACCGTCGCGCCGGATGAACGGGAAATTTGCAATCGAACGATCCAGGTTCGCGGCCTTGGCGGGAAAATTCCCAAGGGTGGCGCTCCCGGCAAACCGCTGGAGCTATTTGTCGGCAATGCCGGCACGGCGGCCCGGTTTTTGGCGGCGCTCGTTTGTTTGGGCAACGGCGTTTATCGCTTGCGCGGCACGGAGCGCATGCACCAGCGGCCGCAAGCCGCCTTGTTCCAGGCCTTGCGCGAGTTGGGCTATCGTATTGAATCAGCCAACGGCCAGTTGCCCGCGGAAATTTTTGGCGTGGGACCGCGCGAGGCTGTCTGCCATGTGTCCATTGAGGAAAGCTCGCAGTTCGCGTCCGCCCTGCTGCTCTGCGCCGCGCCCGGCCGATGGAAACCGGTCCTGGCGGGAGACGACGAAGAAGATACCTCTTACGTAACCATGACCCGCCGGTTGATCGAGACCTTTCCAAGGCGCGGCGGCGAATTTCAAATCGAGGCCGACGCTTCCAGCGCCAGTTATTTCCACGCGGCCAACTGGCTTCTGCACAGCCAGATCGAAATCCGGGCAACCCCGGCGTCCGATTGGCAAATCGACGCGGCCTTTCCAAAATATCTGCCGTTGCCGGGCAAGATTTCGCGCCGCAATCAGCTGGGCGACAGCATCATGACGGCAGCGATACTCGCGCCCTTCGCCAAAGCTCCGACGAAATTCACGGACTTGGAACGATTGCGGATGCAGGAATGCGAGCGGGTGGCGGCATTGCGGACGGAGTTGACCCGTTGTGGCGTCACCGTCGTCGAACAGGGCCATTCCTTAACGGTTTTTCCATCGAGTGGGAAAATGCACGGGGCGGAAATTGAAACGTACGATGACCATCGCATGGCCATGTGTTTTGCCATCTTTGGCTTGAAAATTCCCGGGATTAAACTTATGAATCCGGGATGCGTGAAGAAAACGTTCCCAAACTTCTTCCAAAAGCTGGCCACCCCGCCCCCGGCTGGCTTGGGCGCGACGATTTTGGACGCGTCCACCGGGCGTTCCCTGCCCGAAGAACTACTGTTCGCCGGCTAGCGGGGTTTTGAAACATGAACGACCCTATTGTCATCGCCATTGACGGCGCCAGCGCCAGTGGCAAAAGCACCAATGCCAGAATTGTGGCGCGCGCGCTGGGTTTCATTCACGTCGATACCGGCGCGATGTTTCGAACACTGGCCTGGTATTGCCTGAAAATGGGTGTTGATGTGCATGACAGCCAGGCCGTCACGGCGGTGTGCGAGCAGTGGAACGCCACCCTGGATTGTGTTGACAATACTATTCGCTTGCTGGTCGATGAATATTATCCCGCCAGGGAAATACGCACCACCCAGGTCAGCGCCGCAACTCCGTTGGTGGCCGCCGCGCCAAAGGTCCGCCAGTGGATGAAAGCGAAACAGCGCGAGTGCCTGCACTTTGGCAGCCTGGTCATGGAGGGGCGCGATATCGGGGCGAATATTTTTCCAGAAGCACAATGGAAATTCTACCTCGACGCCAGCCTTACTGAGCGCGCCAAGCGGCGGGCGGCGGAAGGCAGCGGGGAGGACATCGAGGCCCGAGATCAGCACGACACCCGGCGGACGGTGTCGCCCTTGAAGATCGCGCCGGACGCCATTGTCATTAATAATTCTCATTTGACGGCGGAACAGACCAGCGCGTTAATTTTGGACCGGGTGAAAAAAGAACTGGCCTCGATTTAGATTCAAATTCCTCTGCCCGATTCCCGCACCAGGGTCGAAAAAGTGCTGGCCCGGGCCAGCAGAAGCGGGTCTTGATCCAATTCTTTCACCGTGCAGGGCAGGCGCGTTGACCAGTTGTCCGCGCTGATGGAGCCAGGAGTGTTGAAGCGGGTGAGCTGCGCGAAAACATCGGTGATCATGACTACAGCCAGCCAGGAATTGGATTGCAGCAGGGCGCGCAAATACGCCTCGTGTAATCGGCTGGTGAAGGCGCGCGGCGTCTCCTCGTGATGGATCCCGGCAAAGTGCATCCAATGCCGCAGTTCGCGCCGGTTGTTCTCGACATCATTGCCTGCATCAATTTTTTCCCAGTGTTCCGCCCAGGCGGCGGCGAGAGGCGGATGATCGTGCGTGGCCGGTTGGGCCAGCGAGAGGCGCGGATACCGCGCTGGATCGGCATATCGGCCATCGTGCTCCCGGAAGAACGAGGGAATGCGAAATCCCGGAATCCCCAGCTTGTTCAAAGTTCCGGGCATGTACTCGGGGACGACCCCAAGGTCTTCGGCCACGATGATAGTGTCGCCGGCGGCTTCGAGCACGACGCGGAGTATTTCCTCGCCCTGCTTTTGATTGGCGGTTTTGTGCTCGTGCGTATCGTCGGGAAACGGTTTGAAACCGGGCAAACTGCCCGCCGTCACGGCGGCCGCCTGCGTTTCGTCCAGGGAGGCAAACTCCGCATTGCGGTCAGGCGTCCACGGAAACGAGTAAATACGAAAAAACCCCGGCGCATGATCAATGCGAAAAAAGTGAAACACCTTTTGGATGTTGCCGACCCGCGTGCGCCACCAGTCAAAATTGCGCTGGCGCATTTCATCCCACCGATACGTCGCAATGCCCCAGTTCTGCCCCCACTTTTCGGTGAAGGCGTCCACCTTGAAAAATTTCTCGGGAGGCGCGCCGCCGCTCCAATCCAGGTCAAAAAGAACGCGATTGGCCCAAACGTCCGCGCTATAGCGTCCCACGCCAAAAGGGATGTCGCCCATGAGATACACATTTTTGCTCTCGCCGTAACTTTTCAACTCCTGCCATTGGGCGAAGGCCAGCCACTGCGTGTACATGAAAAAAATCTGCTTGCGCACCAGTTCCTCGCGCTGCTTTTCGGGCCGGGACAGCAGCCACGCTTGTGCCAACGCAGGACTCTGATGCTCGGGCAACCAGCGCTCCCACTCGACTCGATTGCCATTCTCCTCCATCAAGACACGAAAAAGAGAGTAGTCAAAAAGCCACGCCCCGTTGTCCGCCAGGAATTGGCGGAACTGGACGGCGCGTGTTGTGCCGCGAGTAAAGTGCAATGTGGCAAAAGTGTCAAACGCCGCCTGTAATAGCTCCCGTTTGAGGGCCTTGACATTCGCATGATTGACAGGTCCCTGGCGTAATTCCCGCAGGATTTTGGGTTTGGCGATTTGGTTGAACTGTTGCAACGAAAGATCAGGGATGAATCGCGGCGAAACCGCCAGGGTCGCCGGATCGATGGCCAGCGAACTCAGGGCATCGTACGGGCCGTGGTCGTCGCAGGTTTCGTTGATGGGCAGCGTCTGGAAAATGTTCAGGCCATATTTATGGCACCAATCGATCATTTGCCGGACGCCGTCAGTATCGCCCACGCCGAGGTCCTCTTCCGTGCGTATGGCGAAAACCGGTTCCAAAATGCCGGCCAAACCCTTATCCGGACTCAATTTCATGTTAAGCCCTTTGCTTTTTGCCGCGCCGGGCTGATTTATATTTGACTGGGGCCGGGGTGGTTTGGCTGTCTGGCAGAACGCCGGAAAAATTGCGCTTCAATTCCCGGATCTGGTCGCGCATCAGCGCGGCTTTTTCAAATTCCAGGTTGTTGGAAGCCTCGACCATTTGTTCCTGCAACTCGCGCAGAGTCTCTGTCACATCGAAATCCCCCCCGGTCTCATTTAAGAGCATCGCGGCCTTGGAGCGCGCGCTTTGATAGACGGCCAGGCTGTCCTCCACCGCCCGGACGACGCTGCGCGGCGTGATATTGTGCTCCAGGTTGTAGGCCAGTTGCCGTTGGCGGCGGTATTCGGAAACGGCCAGGAATTTCTGGATGCTTTGCGTCATCACGCTCGCGTAAAGTATAACTTCGCCGTTGATGTGGCGTGCCGCCCTGCCGGCAGTTTGGATGAGGCTGGTCGCGCTGCGCAGATAGCCTTCCTTGTCCGCGTCCAATATGGCCACGAGCGAAACCTCGGGCAGGTCCAGCCCTTCGCGCAGCAGGTTGATTCCCACCAAAACATCAAAATCGCCCTTGCGCAAGGCGCGCAGCACTTCCACCCGTTCAATCGCGTCAATCTCGCTGTGCAGATAACGGACATTGACGCCCAGATCGCGCAGATAATCGGTCAATTCTTCCGCGGACCGCTTGGTCAGGGTGGTGACGAGCACGCGTTCCTTGGCATCGCTGCGTTTGCGGACTTCCTCGAGCAAATCGTCAATCTGCCCGTGCAATGGTTTGACGGTGATTTTTGGGTCCACCAGTCCGGTTGGGCGAACGATTTGTTCCACAATCCGGCCTTTCGACCACTGCATTTCCCGCTCGGTCGGCGTGGCGCTGACGTAGATGGTCTGGCCCTGCAACGATTGAAATTCCTCGAATTGCAGCGGCCGGTTGTCAAGGGCGCTGGGCAATCGAAAACCGTGCTCCACCAAAACCGTCTTGCGCGAGCGGTCTCCGGCATGCATCCCCCCGATTTGCGGGACTGTGGCGTGGCTTTCATCCACGATCAGCAAATAATCGCTCGGGAAAAAATCCAGCAACGTGCCGGGACGCGACCCCGGCGGCCGCGCGGCGAGATGGCGTGAATAATTTTCTATGCCCGAACAAAACCCCATTTCCTCCATCATTTCCAAATCGTATTCCGTCCGCATTTTGATGCGTTGCGCCTCCAGCAATTTTCCCCGCGCCTCGAACCAGGCGATGCGCTCGCCCATTTCCTCGCGTATGGCCAGCAGGGCGTTGTTGATCTTCGATTGCGGCGTCACAAATTGTTTGGCCGGGAAAATGACCACCGATTGCGGCGTCTCCGTCCGGTCGCCAGTCAACGGTTCGAAGCGAGAAATGCGCTCGATTTCCTCGCCAAAAAATTCAATGCGCAATCCGTCTTCCAGCCAGGACGGGCGCAGTTCGACCACGTCGCCGCGCACGCGGAATTGGCCGCGCTCAAAAGCGACATCGTTGCGCGTGTATTGCAAATCGACCAAGCGGCAGAGCAACTGGTCGCGGGAAATCTGCATGCCGACCCGCACCTGCTGCACCAGCGCCTCATAATTCTCTTTGCTGCCGATGCCGTAAATGCACGACACGCTGGCCACCACCACCACATCGCGCCGCGTCAGCAACGAACTCATGGTGGAAAGCCGCATCCGCTCGATTTCTTCGTTAATGCTCGAATCCTTTTCGATGAACGTGTCGGTGCGCGGGATGTAGGCCTCGGGCTGGTAATAATCGAAATAGCTGACGAAATATTCCACGGCGTTGCGCGGGAAAAAGCTTTTGAACTCGGCATAAAGCTGGGCGGCGAGCGTCTTGTTATGCGAAATAACCAGGGTGGGCTTTTGCACGGCTTGAATGACATTGGCCACGGTAAACGTTTTGCCCGAGCCGGTCACGCCGACCAGCGTTTGATGCTTCGCGCCCGCGAGGACCCCTTCGGTCAGCTTGGCAATGGCTTGCGGCTGATCCCCGGCGGGTTGGTAAGGTGCGGACAACTCAAACATGCAGACAAAGTACGGGGGTTGGCTGGCAAGTCAAACTCATGAAATCAGTCTTACCCACCTTGACCGAGTATGACCGGGGTTTGCCTAGGTTTAAGGATGTAAACACCGCGATTTAAAGTATTTGCGCATGATTTAGCCATCAGCCCGGCCAGATGCATCGGTTTGACTGGCGGTTTGACTGCCTGGAGCGCAATTTGGCAGGAGAAATTGCGCCGGCGGCCCCGCCGCGACAAGGGGCAACCCCAAAAACCTTCCAGATTCGCGGCCATTTGTTCTTCGTTTATATTGCCATAATTTCTTGGACTATATATATCCACTAATTATTCAATAGTAAAATTAGTACTTTAATTATTTTTGTCAAGTGGCGGCTTTTTGATAAAAAGTAGGAGACGGCGTCAGGAGTCTCAAATTCACTCGAAAACAAGGGGTTAATCAGAGACTCCTGACGTCGTCTCCTACGCGGACGAGTCGTTTTTAAACGGCCTGCCAGGACCCCTGCCGCGCTTGGGAGTGAAGGCGCGCCTGAAAGCACGTTTGTCAGACGGATTCTTCGCGGTAAAACCAGTGCCAGGGCTCGTAAATTATTCCAAACGGGTTCTCTCTCGGATACGTCATCGAAAAGCCAAAATCCCGGCCCCGACGTGTCAGCCACGCAAACGCCGGCTTCTGTTCAAATTCTTCTTCAAGCGGGGGCGATCCCGGTGTGCCGATATCAATGGCGCGTCCCGTGTGATGCTCGCTATATCCGGGCAGCGCGCTGGCGCGAAGTATCTCTTCGATCTTCAATCCCTCCGCCAGCTTGCGCTCGATAATCCCGCGCTGATAATCAAAGCTGCGAAAGGCGGAAATTGCCGCCAACACCACTCCTTCCCGCCCTGCCGCGGCAACCATCGACAGCCACTGTGATGCCGCCCGGCGCCCCATTCGCTGCTCGCGCCCAAACATATCCAAACCAATGGAAACCAGATCGTCGCACTCGCCCTGAATGGTTTGCCTGCGCTCCGTCACGAATGAGATCGGGATGCCAAACTCTTTCAGTGTTTGCAGGACTCGCTTTTCGTATGACGCTGTGATGCTCATTATGTCCGAAACCCAACAAACCTCACATTGTTCGATTGGGTTCTTCATGGTCGCGCTTCTGCCGGGAGCCGTTTGATGACAAAATCGTAAATGGTTTGAGCGTGTTTGAGGGCGGCATCGAATTCTTCGCGCGAAGGGACAGCGTCATCAGTAAGGCCGGGATAGCGAAAGGCGGAAACGTACGGCGTCAAAATTTCCGCTGCTTCCTCAAATTGCGCAAAATCTGGCGTGCTATCGGCCGCTTCCGCGATCAGTCGAATGAGGTCGTGGGTTTTGACCGCCGCGCCGCCGCGCCAAGTCAGCCATCCTTTCAACGCTTTCTCAGCCGCCTGCTGACAGTGGTAAATTGCGGTGTCCAACGGGCCGTCGGACGTCTCACTGACGATCCGCGCGGTTTGGAGGTCGTGTGCGGCTTTTGTGAGCCAATCGCGGGTCAGCCGGACAAGATTCTCAGCCATAGAGCTTTCTGCCCTGTTCCAGAATCTGGTGCTGCAATGAAGCCCGCAAGTCTTTGTAACGATCAAACTCCTCCCGCGTTTGCACAAACACGTCTTTGCTCATCCGAAGTCCCCGCAGACAACGATGCGCCCGCTGCATCCGGCGGATAGCCCGTTCTCCGCTCTTCGGGATGATCACCATCAAGTCCACGTCGCTGTCTTCGTGCGGCGTGCCCCAGGCGTGCGAACCAAACAAATAGATTTGCTCCGGGTGAAATTCAGCTTTCAACCGCTCAATGACTTTGTCGAGCAAACCTTCCGGGATTGTCGTCACAGCTCTCAGAATAGCATCAGTGACAGTTTTTGAGAAGCTCTTGTTTTATGCGCCACTCCGGAACGGATTTAAATTGCAACCGTAATAAAATAGAAGTTTACTTTAATTATATTTTATCTATTATTGCTTCAATCTTTAACATTAAGCATATGGAATACCTGAAAAACAGCCGGTGGATTGATCTTCTGGAAGAAGAGGATCTGGCGTTCATCAAACGCTTCATCCTCGTTTCCGGGTCGCTCAAGGACCTGGCGACCGCTTATCATGTGACGTATCCAACCCTGCGACTGCGGTTGGATCGCTTGATTGCAAAAATTACGGTGTTTGACAGCCACGAGATTGAGGATGATTACGAGCGCGTCCTGCGGGGCTCGTTCGCCGAAGGCAAATTGGACGCCACCACCTTCAAACAACTTCTGCGGGCCTATAATCAACAAAAGAAAGAGTTGCCATGAAAACGATCCTCGGCTTTATCGGTTTTCTAACGTTCAGCGCCGCAGCCTGGAGCCAGCAAACCGTGGCTGAATTCAAATGGAACGACGTCGCCCAAGCGGCCGTCTCGAATGAGAGTGTGGCTTCAGCGTATCAGTCGCTCTCTGAGCGCTTTAGCGCTTTGCGATTGGAGAGACAGCGACTGCTCACTACATACACCAATGGCGCTTTATTGCAGGAAATCCAGGCTCCGCTCGACATATGTCTGGCACAAACTTCAACAGTGGAAGCTGCGATTAAGGAAGTGAAGAAACGGTATCCCAACGCGATCGCCTTTCTGCGGGGCGAAGCCACACCGGTAATGGTGGACGGGCGGGAGGCGTTGAAGATTGAGAACACCAACGACACCCCGTTGCCGTTGCAGTTGACCTTGCTGACCATTGCAAACCCGAAAATCTCGGCGCCAAAGTATGCCGTGCAAGGTGAATTTCGATACGATGCCGCGCCATTAAGCGCAAGCGTCTTGGAAATGTTAAGTTATTTTCAGCCCGCCCAGGAAGGTTTGCCCGCAGACCAGCCCATCGGCCCGATGATGTCGAGTTGGAGTCCGTATTCGCTGACCTTCGACAGTGCTGCCGCTGGCGAGTCCGGGCCGCCCGCCCGCCTGGAAATCAAAATCTTTTTGGCGGCACGAAGCACGGTCTATCTTAGCCCCATTAAGCTTGTGCAGTATCCGGCCGGGAAGATTTGGTTCTACGGGAGCACCGCGCATCTCTGGTGGTCGAATCGCACTGCTGGACTCGTGGGAGGCTGTGGCGGCGCAATTATCGGCTGTCTCGGTGGTTTAATCGGTGTGCTATGCGGGAAGGGGAAAGGCCGCGGATTCGTCATTGGCCTGCTCAGAATCCAGATTGGTTTGGGCGTTCTCCTTGGCGTGGCGGGAATTGCGGCCTTCGCCTTGCATCAGCCTTACGCCGTTTGGTATCCGCTGTTATTGCCGTCGATTATACTGGTCACTCTTTGCTGGACCGGATTGTCAACCATAAGCAAGCGCTATCAGGAACACGAACTCCGGCGGATGCAGGCGCTGGACGCCGCCGGGTGAAGGATTCCAAAATATATCCGGCTTTTTAGGTCAAATCCGGTGTTCCAGGAGCTTGATTCCGGCGCTCTGCAATTGGGCCAGGGTGCGGTTCTTGCGGCGGAGGGCGATGGAAACGAACAACGCGTCCACCAGCGCCAGTTGGGTGATGCGAGAAGCCAGTGGCGCTTGAAAATATTTCACTTCGCTGGGCGCGGCGTAAAGCACCATGTCGGCCTGTTTGGTGATGGGGGATTTCATGCAGTTGGTCAGACACAGGGTGGTGGCCTTTCCCTGCCGGGCGATTTCCAGGCAGCGGACGGTTTCCGTGGTGCTGCCTGAACAAGAAATGCCGAAGGCCACGTCTCCCTTTCTCAACTGCGTTGCGTTGATCATTTGCAGGTGAGAATCGCATTCCGCCGCAGCCCTCAATCCGATGAGCTTCAGTTTGGCGCAGGCGCTGTAGGCGACCGGGTAAGACATGCCGATGGAAAAAAATTCAATGCGCCGCGCCCGTTCGAGGGCGCGAGAAACTTTTTCCAAATTATCCGCGCTGTTGAGTTGCAGGGTTCTTTTCAAACTTTGGCTCTGGAACTCAAAAACATTTTGGAAAACCGAGGCATTTTCCTGGCCGGCCTTTTGCGAGGCAGAAAGGCCGCCCTGGGAAAGCTCCCGGGCCAGCGCGATTTTGAATTCAGCGAACCCCTTGACTCCCATGCCGCGGCAAAAGCCGATGATCGATCCCACGCTGGCGCCCGAACCCCGGCGCAACTCGGCGATGGACGAGGAGAGGGTTCGTTCCGGGTCATCCAGCACGTAACGGGCGATGAGCCGCTCCACCGGATTGAGGGAGGGGAGAATGGCTTGCAGGTAAACGAGCACCGGCCGCTTGGACGTTTCGGGTTCCTGGGTCGTTGACCTATTCTTGGTCATGGAATGCGCGCAAAATCAATTTCTGATAACTATTACCGGGCCGCCCTCGCGTCGCCAGCCTTTTCCAGCTACATTTCTTAAGATAGCGTTTGACAGGGGCACCAGAACTATGGCACAAATTGACTAAAGTTCAATATGCTAGAACAATTAATGAATCATATTCACTATAAGGAAAAAACATGCCGTTAGTTTCGATGAACGAATTGCTGGTCGGCGCGAAAGCGGGCGGTTACTCGGTTTGCTATTGCGAGTCGTGGAATCTGGAGTCGCTGCAAGCCGTCATTGAAGCGGCCGAGGAATTGCGCGCTCCGATCGTGGCCGGTTTCAACGGCGGCTTTTTGATGCACTCCGAGCGGTCGCGCCCCGAACGCCTGGCTTATTACGGATGCTTTGCCGCCGCCGTGCGCGCCAGTTCGGCGCCCATTGCTTTTCTGCTGAACGAAACCGATGACCTCGCCCAGATTGAGGAGGGCATTCACGCGGGCTTCAATTCAGTCATGGTAGAAAATGCCTGTCTCGGCCCGAAGGAATATCGGCAACGAGTCAAGGAAGTGGTGGCGCTGGCCCGCGCAAACCAGGTTTCAGTCGAGGCCCAAATCGGACATTTGCCCAACGGCTGGGATACCGGGGATGGCCATGGCGAAGTAACGGATCCGGTAGGAGCGCGGGAGTTTGTCGAGGATACCGGGATTGACGCCTTGGGAGTTTCCGTCGGCAACGTCCATATTCTCACGTGCGGGACAGCGAAAATTAATCTGGACTCGCTGCGAAAGGTTCACGAGACGGTGGATATTCCGCTGGTCATCCATGGCGGCAGCGGTTTCCCAGCCGAGCGCGCCGGCGAAGCGATTGCGCTGGGCGTCGCCAAATTCAACTTCGGCACGAACCTCAAGCAAGCCTATCTGGCCGCTGTGCGCAAAGCGTTGGGCGCCTATGCCGAGCCAATGAACCCCCATCCTTTTTTGGGGATTGGCGGGGACAAAGACATCATGATGGCATGCCGCAATGCTGTCAAACAAAAGACGAAGGACCTGATTTTAGCCTACGGTTACGCCGGCCGGGCGACCGCAATGCCGACGTCGGACAACTCAAACCGGTCCTCCGTTCGCGAATACGCCACCTAACCGACCAATGACCAATCCCAAGAAACTCATCGCCGGTCTTTTGTCGCTTGTCGCGACGATTAACGCGTCGGGAGCGGATTCCCCGAAACCTTCTCCGGAAAGCGAAGCCGCGCCGGTGTATTTCGTGATTCCGCACACCCATTGGGAGGGGGCCGTTTTCATAACGAGAGAGGAATACCTTGAAATCGGGCTGCCTCATATATTGACAGCGCTGCGGTTGCTCAAAGAGCATCCCAATTACCGATTCACACTGGATCAGGTTGAATATTTTCGCGCTTTCCTGGAGCGTTACCCGGAGGAAGCGGATGCGTTTCGCAAATTCGTGGCCGAAGGACGGTTGGGAATCGTGGGGGGACTCGATATCATGCCGGACGACAACATGCCCAGCGGTGAATCGTTCGTGCGCCAGATCCTTTACGCGAAGGGATACTGCCGCGAGGCGCTCGGCATGGACGTGAAAGTCGGCTGGTTGCTTGACACATTTGGCCACCACGCGCAATTGCCGCAAATCCTTCATCTGGCCGGCTTCGATTCCTTTTGGTTTGCCCGTGGCGTAAAAGATCCGGCGCGCATGCCGTCCGAATTTCTCTGGCAGGGCATTGATGGCACCCGAATCCCGGCGTTTTGGGTGGCGCGCGGCTACGCCAATTTGGCCAATCCGCCGAGGGACCTGGCGGGTTTTACAGCGTTGGTGACCAGAGAATACAACGCCGTGGCGGTGAATTCGCGCAACGCGCCGGACCGCTTCGGATTTAACGGCTCGGACGTCAGCGATCCGGACCTTTATTTGCCGGACTTGGTGGCCGCATTTAACCAGCAGACCAATAAACCGTTCACCCTTCGATTCGCCGTGCCCAGTGAATTCGAGGCGGCGATCGCGGGGCGCAAAGACTTGCCGGTCGTCACCGGCGAACGCAATCCGCTTTTCCAGGGAGTTTACAGCACCCGCATCGAATTGAAGCAGCGGATGCGCGAAACGGAAAGACTCTTGACCACCGCCGAAAAATTTGGCGCTCTCGCCCAATGGCTGCGCGCCCCCGTAGACCATCAAATCATCTGGCGCGCGTGGGAGCCGGCGTTATTCAATGTCACTCATGATTTGGGGTCGGGCGTCATGACCGACCATGTTTACGAGGACGTGAATCGCGGCTACGATTTTGCCGGGAAGCTGGGTTCCGATTTGCTCGAAGGCCGGGTGCGCGATGTTTTGGCGCGCACGGATACCAGCGGCCAGGGGGTGCCTTTGGCAGTTTTCAACACGCTGGGCTGGCCACGCACGGATGTTGCCCATGGCGATGTTGGCTTTGCCGAAGGCGGCCTCAAGGGTTTCGCGGTGTTCGACCCTGCGGGAAAAGAAGTTCCAGCCCAACTGGTCAGTTCCGATCCTTACGCTGACGGCGGATTGCGCCGCATTAAATTCGTCTTCGTGGCCCGCGATGTTCCGGCGATGGGTTGCACCGTCTATCATGTTGTGGGGCTCAAATCGCCGAGGGAATCCACCGAGATTGTCAACGATACCGGCCATATCCTGGAAAATGATTTTTACAAAGCCGACGTGGATCTCACCAGCGGCGCGATCACCAGCCTCCGCCTCAAAGCCGACAATTGGGAGGCGCTCGGCGGGTGGGCCAACGTAGTGGCCAATGAAGTGGACCACGGCGATGTTTGGGAACTCTTCAAAACCCTGGACGGGGCATCGAGAGAAATCATGACGCGGCCCATTGGATTGCCGGACGAGGCCAAGGCCGGTTTTAGTTCCGTCTTTGCCGACATCATCGGAACAATACGGCGTGGACCGGTCTTTTCCGAATTCCAGATACGCCGTCCCTTTGGGACGAATACACTGGACACAACCATCCGGCTGTATCAAGGCGTCTCGCGCGTTGATGTTGAAACGAAGATTTTGAACCAGGAAAAATTTGTCCGCTATCGGATGCTGGTGCCGACCTCCATCAAAAACGGGCGCAATTTTCAGGAAATCCCCTTTGGCGCCGTCGAGCGTCCCACCTCCCAGGAGTTCCCGGCCCAAAACTGGGCTGATTATAGTGATGACACGCACGGGGTCACTTTGTTGAACCGCGGCATGCCTGGAAACAACGTGGCCGACGGCACGTTGATTCTTTCGCTGATGCGTTCAACTGCGATCCAAAGTTACGGCGGTTTCGACCAGGCGGCCATCGCTTCCGGCACCGCCCTAGAATTGGGCAAAGAACGGACCTTTCACTACGCAATCGTGCCGCACACCGGAGACTGGCGTCAGGCCAACGCCTATCGCGCGGGGTTGGGATTTAACAATCCCCTCATCGTCCGCAGCGCCTCGGCCCACAAGGGAAGCCTGCCCGGCGTCTGGGGATTGCTCGATATCTCGCCCGCCAACGTGGTGTTGAGCGCTTTCAAACCGGCCAACGACGGCAGCTGCATCGTTCGGGTTTATGAGGCGAACGGACAGGCTACGGCTGCGACCCTCAAGCTGCGCGCGAAAGTGCTTTCAGCCAACGAAGCCAATCTAATGGAAGACACCGGCGAAAAATTGAAGACGCAGGATGATTCCATCCAGTTCAATTTGCACCCGTTCGAAATCAAGACATTCAAATTCCGGCTCAAGAACGAATAAATGGAACTCGCGATGAAAATGCCGGACCTCTCCACCACGGATTCGGCCATTAAATTGGTGCGTTGGCTGGTCCAGCCGGGGCAATCGATCAAACGCGGCCAGCCGCTGTGCGAGATCGAAACCGACAAGGCCGCCTCCGAAGTGGAATCCATTGTTGCAGGGGTTCTCAAGGAATTCCGCGCCCAACCGGGAGACATGGTGGTGGTGGGACAGGAGATCGCCCTCTTCGAGACGGACACTGCGGCCTCGCCCACTGTTCCGCCGCAGAAAGGTCCCGGCCTTTTTGCCCGCAACCGCGCTGCGGTTCCAGCGCCCATGTCGGCCGCAACCCTCGCCTTAAGCCAGTCGCAGCAAACCGTGGGACGACGTTTGCAGGCGAGCAAGCAAAATATCCCGCATTATTATTTACAGGCTTCGGCCAACGCCGAACCGATGATCCGCCGCCGCGAAGTTGCTTCGCCGAAGCCCGTTTGGGAGGCTTTTTTTGTTCTGGCCATCGCCAAAGTGCTGAAGGATTTTGAGCGGATTCGCTGGCGCTTGGGCGGAGAAAGCGTAACCGCCGCGCCCAACTCCGACATCGGTGTGGCGGTGGATGTGCGTGGCGATCTTTTTGTCGCGGCCGTTGCCGCTACGCCGCAAGGTTCCGTGGAGGAAATCTCAAATGAAATTCGCGCGCGGGTGCGGGAAATTGAATCGGGCGCTGGAGAGGCGCGCGGGATTCGGCCCGCCGCCATCACCATAACCAACCTGGGCGCTTCCTGCGTCGAATCTTTTACGGCCATCATTAATCCCCCCGAAGTCGCCATTCTCGCCATCGGAAAAATTGGGCCTGCGCCGGTCGTTCAGAATGGCCAGGTCACCGTTCAAAATCGTGTGTCCCTGACGCTGTCGGCCGATCATCGGGTCATCAACGGGAAATATGCGGCCGATTTTTTAGGAGCGATCATTCGCGAAATTGAATCTTTTTAAACCTTACCCAATATGTCCGCACCGACATCTTACGAAAAAAGTTTTGTTCTCTCACTCTACGAGAGGATGGTTTTGATCCGGGCGTTTGAGGAACGCGTCAAATTTCTTTTTCTCGAAGGAGCCATGCCCGGAACCATCCACCAGTGCCAGGGGCAGGAAGCCACCGCCACGGGTGTCTGTTTCAGCCTCAATCCGGATGACTGGATCACCTCCACTTTTCGCGGGCACGGCCATGCTTTGGCCAAAGGTTTGACAGTGCAGGAATTGTTGGACGAACTTTTCGGCGCGCGCTCCGGCTGCTGCAAGGGCAAAGGCGGTTCCATGCACGTGGGCAATATGAAAAAAGGAATGGTGCCGGGCATCGCCATCGTGGCCGGCGGGATTCCCCTCGCCGCCGGCATGGCGCTGGCCATCAAAATGCGCGGCGACCCGCAAGTGGTGGCCTGCTTTTTCGGCGACGGCGCCGTAGCCGAGGGCGCTTTTCACGAGGGAATTAACATGGCGGCGTTGTGGAATCTGCCGGTTGTCTTCGTTTGCGAAAATAATCTCTACGGCGCGTCCACTCACGTCAGCAAGGTAATGAAAGACACTTGCATCTCCCACCGCGCTGCCCATTACGGATTCAGAGGGCAGACGGTGGACGGCAACGACGTTCTCGCGGTTTACGAAGCGGCGCGCCAGGCCGTGACGGGATGCCGCGCCGGCAACGGCCCGGTGCTTTTAGAATTGTTGACCTATCGCCGCACCGGCCATTCGCGGCGGGACACCTGCGCCTACCAGCCCAAGGACGAGCGCGAAGAATGGTTCAGCCGCGATCCGCTGGACCGCTTTGCCGCCGTCCTCTTGCAACCCGGGGACATTTCCCAGGCCGATTTGGATCAAGTCAAGTCTAGCGTTGAGCAACAGATTAATGCCGCGGTGGAAATCGCCAAAAAAGCGCCGCTGCCCGCGCCGGAGGAATTGCTCCAGGATGTCTTTGCCCCTGTCTCTTAATTATGCAAACAAAACGATTAGGCATTGCCGAAGCCCTGCGCGAAGCCATCGCCGAGGAAATGGAGCGTGACCCGCGCGTCTTTTGCCTGGGCGAGGACATTGGGGTGCCCGGCGGCTGGGGCGGCGCTTTCACGGTCACGCTGGGCCTGGAAAAGAAATTTCCCGGCCGTATTATTGACACACCCATCGCAGAACTGGGCTTTTTTGGCGTGGCCGTGGGCGCGGCCTTGATGGGAATGCACCCAATCGTGGACGTGCAGTACGGCGATTTCCTTTTTCTGGCCAGCGACCAGATCATCAACAACGCCGCCAAACTTTGCTACATGTCCGGCGGGACGGCCAGCGTGCCGGTGGTCATGCGCGCCCCCATCGGGGCCACTGGCCGCGGTTCGCAGCACGCCCAAAGCATGGAGCGTTATTTTACCGGCGTGCCCGGCATGAAAGTCGTCGCCCCCTCCAACGCCTACGATGCCAAGGGCCTTCTCAAGGCCGCCCTGCGCGACGGCAACCCGGTTCTGATTTTTGAGCACAAACTTCTTTACGGCTCACGCGGCGCTCGTGCGGAATCCGGCGCAACGGATGCCACCGCTGAAATCCCGGAAGGCGATTACACTGTGCCATTGGGCAAAGCGGCCCTGCGCCGCGAAGGCGCTCACGTCACCATTCTCGGCTGGCTGTTGATGCTGCACCACTCGCTGGCGGCGGCCGCCATTTTGGTCAGGGAAGGCATTGAGGCGGAAGTCGTGGATGTGCGCAGTCTCTCTCCGGTCGATTACGAGACCATTGGCCAATCCGTGCGCAAGACCGGGCGCGTCGTCATTGTGGAAGAAGGGCCGAAAACGGGCGGCGTCAGCGCCGAAATCGCCGCTGGCATCATGGAACGTTTTGGCGACAGCTTGATGGCCCCCGTGACACGCGTCGCCTCCCCGGATGTCCCTGTGCCGTTCACGCCGGTGCTGGAAAATGCCTACCGCCCCGATATCGCGCGCATCGTCGCCGCGGCGCGGCAATTAGCCAAATCGTCCTGAGCGCCTGTTTGAAAACGCAATTAAAACGCAATTGATAGTATAGTCCAAAAAATCGGCAACACGGCAACAAGTATTGAGAGTCAACGACTTAGCTGGCAACACCAAAAGCAACAGAACGGCAACATGTTGCTGCATTGTGTTGTGAAAATGGCTAAATTTGACCATCTTCGTCGGCTTTTTTTGGTCTGTTTTTTTTGGAAATGGCATGACACGACCACCCCTCTCCCAATTATCCATTGTCCATACAGCGTGGCATGTCTAAAGCGATAGAGGGAACGGTTGTCGTTGTAAATTAATTATTAGACAATGGGGACATTCCCTTCACGGAAGAAATCAAAGAAATGCGGCTGTTCTCGAAATATGACCAAGCGTGTGCTGATCGCCAATCGCAGCATCTTTTCAGCCCGACCAGATCCCCAGACCTGATATGCCGCCTTGATCAAGTCCCCGAACGACAACTCCATTTTCTCTTTAATTTTCATCTCCATACAATAACTCAAGAAACCTTACCGTCGCTGTGGGGTATTTTCCCCGTCTCCGGTGGCCGCGACCTGGAAGATGAACCGGCCGCCGATTCTTAGCGGTGTCCACCACCACCGTGTCCGCCCCCACCGCCGCCAAACCCACCTCTACTGCCACCACCAAAACCGCCCCTGCCAAAACCACCAAAACCACCTCTGCCAAAACCGCCATATCCGCCCCATCCCCAACCATAACCACCGCCAATCACGAGACTGGATCCGTAATATGGATAACCATAATCATAATCAGGGTAAGCGCTGTAGTCGGGATAAACTGGAGGAGGGGCGCTCTGCGGGTATGGGTACACGACAGGCGCTGGCGTTGTGGGAATCACAACAGGTGGTTGTGTAGGCACAGCTCCGTAGGGAGCCGGCATTGGCTGCTGGTAATACTGCTGATTGGCCTTCTGTTGCTGCTGCATCTGACCGTCGCGCAGGATCATGGCCTTGGTAATCTCCTGCGGTATGCCCAAAGTCTGTAGATAGATGATTCCATCGGCGTTAATGCGATACGGCAGGGCAGTATTGTTGACGTAATCCACGATCACATCTTTGTTGATGCCCGCTTGAAACATCTTCACCACTTCGCTCATGCCATAGGACAAGGCAGGGGCTTGGGCCACACTGGCATTGGGCGTGGGACTGTTCTGGCCGCTGGCGATGTTCCAAGGAGCACCGAAGTAAACCGCTGCGGCAATGATGGCGACCAGCGCCATACGAAATACTGAAGGACCATTTTTCATTTTCTAAACTCCTTTGATTAGACGTTTCCAGGAAGACGGATGTTCATTCGCCTGGGAAATCCCTTCGGCTGGCCACTGATGCAGCGGAAGACCTTCCAAGGTCTTCCGGGCTTTCGCGATTCCTGAGGCTCATCCTCATTAATCTTCACACTCCAATACGGGGCCGGGAAGCGAATCTTGCAGCCTATTGTCACAGGGAGATCGGAAAACCCCGTCAACCTCTTGCAAGCAGTCGGCAACTTTTGGGCCTAACCATTGAAAAAACGGCTCCCAGACTCGCGTGATAGTTAAAATCACTTTCCCAAGTACTTTGACGGATTGCGGAACCGGTCGAGCCGATCGGTTTCATGTTCATGCCGCACCACCTGCCACCGTCGACGATGCTCCCGGGCATTTGCTACAATTTGTGAAAGCAACGAGGGCTGCTTGTCCAGTTGAGTGATGGTCAGACAAATATGATTCAATTTATTCACTCCGTCAGTCTCAGTGATGCGCCGATTCTTCGCAATGGGGTATAACCCTGCCGTGTGAGGGTGGATGGCTCCCAGGGCAAGCAGGTGCCGGAAAAGGCAACTGATGGGCCAGTTCCCGTGCGGGGACTATCGCCTCCGGGAAGCTCGTTTGGGGCTTCGGAACCTTCATAGCCAACCTCCGGTGAAACCCGCGCGCCGCAAGCCGCTGACAATGTATGGGCAGTTTCGCATCAATCGCCACAAAAAGCCGCTGCGATAGTTCTCAACCATAAGCGTGACCGGACCTTGATGCAGTCCGTATTGCCACGGCGATACCCAGCCATAAGGATTGTTGGATCTGTCCGGGTGGGTCGCGTTGAACGTGGCTTTAAAACCGTATGGATTACGATTCTTTAACTTCACATGGTCAATGAAATAATCCAAGGTCGGCAGCACGATTTCGGGCGCAAACGGCAATGACGCCACTACCGCCCAAGGCGCAATGGTGCCATCATCGGGCCCGTGCGGCACTCCGCGCGCCAGGTAACCAAAGAACTGCCGTTCTATACCATCGACCTTGATGATGTCAGGCCCGGGACCGTCGCTTGCCGTGATCCCCCAGCAACGGCTGCCGTAGCCCTTGAACTTGCGCGGATTATCGATTGCGTATTGTTGCTGCACATAGGTGGCGCGCCGGCTGTTCTCGAAGTAATCGATGCCTTTTTCCCGCATAAACGCGTCTTGGATGCCGCGAAAATCGATCCAAATATGCGAGAACTGGTGCGTGAAAAGCGATCCAGCGTAAAGATAGTCATACCCGTAACTATGTTGCCATTGGTAAGTCGAACCCCATGCGGCGTAACTGTCGTCAGACACCGGATACGTGGGAGAGCCGAGCGCAAGCAGGTAAAGCAGGAGTCCTTCATCGTAGCCCTCCCATCGATACTTGAGGAATCCGCTTTCAGGCTTCCAGCCGTGCGTCAACGTTGTCCCTTGGTTTTGGGCCCAGGGCCAATTGGCGCGGCGGTAGAGCGCGTCGGCGAGGGTGCGGATCTCATGCTCATCGGCCGTATCCGCGTCAAAATAACTTTCCGCCGTCAACATGCCGGCCAGCAGAAAAGCGGTGTCTATCGTTGATAGTTCGCATTGCCAGGCGCGCCGCCCGGTCCGCATGTCGAGAAAATGATAATAAAAGCCCTGGTAGCCGGTGGCATCGGGTTCCGGGCCATGCGGACTGTTCCAGAAAAATCGCAGCGTCACCAGTGTGCGCTCCACCGCGGCGGCACGCGCCATGAATCCGCGCTCAATCCCCACCGGGTATGCCGCCAGGGCCAGGCCGGTGGCAGCAATGCTGGCAGGACAATCCGGCGCTGTCTTGTCGATCACCAGTCCGTTAACGGGATTCGTCTCATGCGTAAAATAGCTGAATGAATCGCGCTGAAGAATTTCCTCCGTCACAATACATGGTCCTTTTTACTTTTGTCATTCATTTCCTTGCCCAAAGGTAGTATTTGGCAGGGAAAAGGGTCAATTAACGATTTAGACGCAAGTCCATCCAGACGGCCAGCGACAGGATCACCCCGCACGCGATGAATTTAAATTCGGGCGAGACGGCCTGCAGCGCAAAATACCCAAGATATGTATGATCGGTCCAAAAAATCCGCAACGCGGCAACCCCGAACCCCGAATGCTTTCGGAGGAACAGCTTTCGGGGTTGCCGTATTGCCGATTTTTTGGACCTATCTATCAATCTTGCCTTTCTTGCCGATTCTTAATCTTGTGCAGGGAGCTGGCCGTAAAAACTTTCAAAAATTGATGCCTGATTTCGCGTTCGTCGGCAATAAGTTATCAAATGCCCGATGGGAGCGACATGGAACTGGTGCAGAGTTACTGCCAGCAAGGGTCGGAAGACGCCTTTGCCGAGTTGGTTCGGCGTCACATCAACCTCGTTTACTCGACGGCATTCCGCCATATCGGGATTGCCGCCCATGCCGAAGAAATCACCCAGGCCGTATTCGTCATTCTGGCGCGCAAAGCGGCCGGCCTGCGCCCGGACACGAACCTCGATGCCTGGCTCTATGAAACGACGCGGCTGACCTCGTTGAGTTTTCAACGCGGGGAACGGCGGCGTCAATTGCGCGAACAGGAGGCCTACATGCAATCCACTTCTCAAGAGTCCACCGACGTTTCAGTTTGGAACCAGCTTGCGCCTCTGCTCGACGAAGCCATGGCGCGGCTGGATCGGAAAGACCGCGAAGCCGTGGTGCTGCGCTTTTTTAAAGAGAAACGTTTAAGTGAAGTAGCCGTGGCAATGAAGACAACCGAAGCGGCGGCGCAAAGCCGGGTGCATCGCGCCGTGGAAAAATTGCGGCGGTTCTTCACCAAGCGCGGCGTCGTTCATTCGTCGGCGGTCCTGACGGCCACGATTTCCGCGCATTCCGTCCACACCGCGCCCGCCGGGTTGGCCAAGGCCGTCACCACGATTGCGTTTGCCAAAGGCGCGGCGGCCAGCGGTTCCACTTTAACCCTCATCACAGGAGCATTGAAACTTATGGCTTGGACAAAAGCAAAAACCGCCTTGGCGGCCACCATCGTTGTCCTCGTAGCCATCCCCACAACGACGGAGGTGATCAAGATAATACGTGCTCCGCACATCGCCCGGCATGGCCCCACCGCCGGCATGGCGCTTATACCCGCGGGTCCGTTCATAATGGGAGCCAGTCCGGCTGGTGACAGCGATGCGACACCCGCCAATAGCACCGTGTCGGCGTTTTACATGGACGCGAATCTGGTAACTTACAGTCAATGGAAGTCGGTCTATTATTGGGCTGCGAGTCACGGATACATCTTCAACCATGCCGGCGCGGGCAAGGCGGCGAATCACCCGGTGCAGACGGTGGATTGGTATGACTGTGTGAAATGGTGCAATGCGCGATCGCAACAAGCGGGTTTGACTCCGGTGTATTACACGGATGCGGGTTTAACGGAGATATACATGAGCGGAGAACTGGATGCCATTTATGTGAACTGGACGGCCAATGGGTATCGCTTGCCAACGGAAGCGGAGTGGGAGAAGGCGGCGCGGGGCGGGTTGAGTGGGAAACGGTATCCGTGGGGTGATACGATTTCCGAGAGCGATGCCAATTATCAGGGAGGCGGCCCTTATAGTTCCGAGTACGATTCCGGCCCGGACGGCTACAATGCAACCTTCGCGATCGGAACTGAGCCCTTCACGAGTCCGGTGGGCTCTTTTGCGGCGAACGGATATGGCCTTTACGACATGGCTGGGAATGTATGGGAGTGGTGTTGGGACCGGTACAGGAATCGGTATGCCGGAGGCAAGGATCCACATGGACCGGCAACAGGGAACAAACGTGTTTTTCGCGGCGGCTTTTGGTATGGCTTCGCCCACTGCGCGCTTTGCTACAATCGCAGCAACAACGATCCAAACTACGCCGAAACCTACGTCGGGTTTCGTTGTGTAAAGCGCCTTTAGTCTTTCGGGTGGCGGCGCAGCCTTAAAAATAAATGTCTGATTTCGCGTTCGTCGGCATTAAATAAGCAAATGGCCGATGTGAGCGACATGGAACTGCTGCGGGATTACAACCGGCAAGGGTCGGAAGAAGCTTTTGCCGCGCTGGTTCAGCGGCATATTAATTTGGTTTATTCGACGGCGCTCCGCCACGTCGGGATTGCCGCCCACGCCGAGGAAATCGCGCAGGTGGTTTTTGTCATCCTCGCCCGCAAAGCCGCCAGTCTGCGCCCCGACACCATCCTGGAAGGCTGGCTTCACGAAACCACGCGACTGACGGCGTTGCGTTTCAGGCGCGGAGAACGCCGCCGTCAGTTTCGTGAACAAGAGGCTTATATGCAATCCACCCTGCCAGAATCCGCCGATGCTTCAACTTGGAATCAACTCGCGCCCGTGCTGGATGACGCCCTGTCGCGATTGGGAAAAAATGATCGCGACGCCGTGGTGCTGCGGTTTTTCAAAGACAAAAGTGTGCGCGAAGTTGCCGCGGCGTTGAAGGTCAGTGAAGGGGCCGCGCAACGGCGTGTTTTGCGCGCGGTGGAAAAATTGCGCCTGTTCTTTGCCAGGCGCGGCGTCGATCATCCGGCCGAAGTTCTGACGGCCACGATTTCCGCGCATTCCGTTCAAACCGCGCCCGCTGCGTTGGCCAAAGCCGTCGCCACCATGGCGTTTGCCAAAGGGACGGCAGCCAGCAGTTCAACTTTAACCCTCATCAAAGGAGCACTGAAAGTCATGGCCTGGACAAAAGTAAAAACCGCCGTTGTCGCCACCATTATTGTCCTCGTGGCCATCCCCACCACCACCGTTGTAGTCAAGAAGATTCATGCGGCGCGCGCCGCGGCGTATCCCGACATTTCCGGCGCGTGGGAAGGGATCACCCATTTCGACGGTGCTGGAGTGAATGCTAACGATACCACCAGCGCGCGCGTCGTGCTGAAGCTGGCCAAAACACGGGAGGGTTACAGCGCCACATCCGATTGGATTGAGATGGGCCGAAAAGATGTCCCGATGGGCAAAGTCATCTACGATTACCCGTCTCTCCAAATTGTATGGAACACGAGGTCAACCTGGAATTTGGCGGTGCAGCCGGGCGGGACGGAAATAATCTGGGATCACGCCGTCCGCTTTATACAGCCCGATCCCGTGGTGTTGAAGCGCACCGCCTCGCCCGACCCGGTCCCGGAACGACTGGCGGAAGGGGATTTCGCGCCGCGAGCAGGGTCCGATTTGCAGGGCTATTGGACGGGTTTAGTTGGCACTCCCCCAGACGCGGTGCCAGTCGATATCAAAATTGCCGAGCAAGCCGATGGAACATTTCGCGCCGAGGAGGACATTATGTCGCAAGGCATCAGCGGCCAGCCCATCTCTGTAGTTTACAACCTTCCGACGGTGAAACTGGTGGTCGCGACGGGCGCAGGCATGTTTGAAGGGAAAATCAACAGCACCAACACGGAGATATCGGGTGCATTCACTCAGGGAGGTCAATCCTCGCCGGCGTTCTTCAGGCGCGCGAATTATCAAGCGGAACACGCCCAAGATGCCGTCAAAGATTATTCGCACACTTCCGAGAACGATTTGCAGGGACATTGGACGGGAACGTGGATTTTGTCCTTTGCGAAAGTAATGGTAAACATGCGATTTGCCCTGGATATCGCGAAGCTCCCGGATGGCACCTTTTCAGCCGAACTGGCCGATATCGACGAGTTTGGGCATGACGCCCCCATTCTCGCCTCGGACTTTCAATACTCGCCCGGAGGACTGCGCGTGGAATGGAAATGGCCCGGCGGCGCTTTCGATGGTGACGGAATTTTCGAGGGGAATCTGAAAAACGGAAAAATTACCGGCACATGGTCTCAGGGTGGCGGAGGCTTTCCACTGGTTTTTGAAAGGAGCGACGCGTTTAAGTTGTCTGCCAATCACTGACAGGCGGAAGGGCGAACTGGACTCCGTTGCCGGCTTTGGCTATGTTGGCGTTTCTATGCACGAGGCCGTTACAACTTTTGAGCCGGCGCACTTCATTAATCGCGAGCTGAGCTGGCTCGAGTTTAATCAGCGGGTCTTGAACGAGGCCCACGATGCTGGCAATCCCCTCCTGGAACGGCTGAAGTTTTTCTGCATCACCAGCTCCAATCTGGACGAGTTTTTAGAGGTGCGCGTGGCCCGTTTAAAGGAGCACAAGTGTAAGTGCATCAGTTCTCACTTTTTAAACTTTCGTGCTTTTCTATTCGCTCCGGCAAATTCCTGGCGAAGTTGGCAGGGAAAAGGGTCAATTAACGATTTAGACGCACGTCCATCCAGACGGCCAGTGACAGGATGACCCGGCGCGCGATGAATTTAAACTCCGGCGAAACGGCCTGCAGCGCAAAATACCCAAGATATGTATGATAGGTCCAGAAAACCCGCAACATCCGCTACAACGTTGTTTCATAAGGACTTAACCCGCAACATTTCGAGCAACAGACCCGCTACACGCCAGCAACATTCTTTTCCGGGCGGCACAACATGTTGCTGCATTCTGGTGACCCAGCGAGAAAATGGCTAAATTTGACCATCCTCGTCGGCTTTTTTTTTGGTCTGGTTTTTTTGGAAATGGCACGACACGACCTCCCTCCCCGTTATCCATTGTCCATTATCAACTGTCCATTGCACTGTTGCCGCCAGAAAATGTGCTGCTGTGAATTTGTTTAAAAAGTGAGAACTGACACGAATGGCGGTTAGTTAAGGCGTTAAACTTTGTGGATGAATGATTTGTATTGCGACCATTTTCCGGACGCCAATAAATGAATCGGCAAAGCTTCGAGGGGAAATGCCAGACCTTGAAATAGCAGATTGCCAGCTATACCCGCGCGATAGATCTCTGGGGCGTTGCGAATCAATATGTTATGATCGTAATTCCTTATCTAACCGCCATTCGGGACTGACACTTGCATGGCCCACCCTGCGCCCTAATTGTTGATTAAGCCAGTTAAATCGCTCGATTACGAATCGTCCGAGGACCTGGCCGGCTTTTCTTTTTCCAGGTAACGAATGCGTTTGTTGACGTCCGTGTTGATGGAGTGATACGGCTCGCGCAGGCTGCCGGCCGCAAAGCTGGTTTGCCGCATGTGTTCCGCATCGTCCCAACCAATGGCATCAGTAAAGATCGGTAACAAATATTCCACTCCCAGGCGCGACGGCTTGAACAGCTTGGGATCGTACAGCGCCGGATGCATGCGCCGCGCATGGATGTGGCCCCAGCGGTCACGAAAACGATTGGCATCGTAGCCCTCAACGTGGAAGCCCTTCGTGGCATTGAATTGCAGGATCGAGACGCAGTTGTTCTGGCCTTCAACCAACAGGTCCACGGCCTTGGCCCCCAGTTCCGCCGCGTAGAACCGGTCGAAGAGAATCGGACGTCCGCCGCGTTGGGTGTGGCCGACTTTGCGGGTGAAAATGGCTTCCGCCGCCGATTCGCTGCGGCGATAAAGCTGAAAATAGCGGTCGCCGATCATGTGGATCAACCGGGCGCGCAACGCCTCCGCCGCTCCGCTCAACACAATGTTCCCCGACGGATCGCTCGTGTTGCTGACCGCTCCCAACTCGTCCCCGTTCTCGTCCACGATGCCTTCCCCGCAAACAATCACGACATTCTTTTGCAGGTCGTACAGATGCTTGATGCGTTCGACCAATATCTCCAGGTCCGGCGCGTGTTCCGGGATCAAAACAATGTCCGGCCGCCCATAAGCCGAGCCCAGTGCAATGTAACCGGAATGCCGCCCCATAACCTCGATGATGGCAATGCGCCGATGGCTTTCCGCCGTGGTGCGAATCCGCTCCACGCCCGACGCGGACACAAAGACCGCCGTGGCATAGCCTGGAGTTGCGTAGTTGACAATATGATCGAGGTCGAACGTGGCATTGGACTCCGCGCGTTTGTAGCGAAACCCGTGCGAGGCCGACCCGTCATGCGTCCGCACCCACTCATTCGGCTCGCTGGCATAATTAAGGCCAAGGTCATTATCAATCGTCTTCGGCGCGAGCACGACCGGCAATCGTTCCGCCAGGGGTTGCAGGCCGTTGAGGGTCCCATCGCCCCCGATGCAAATCAGCCCGTCCAGCCCCAGTTTGCGCAGGCGGGAGGCGACCATGTCCATTTGCTTCTTTTTCTCCGGATCGACAAAGTCGCGCGACGATCCAATAAGCGTGCCGCCCTTGGTCGGGTCCAGCTCGGGAATCGACTGGTAAAGCGGGTTGAGATGGACATGCGGGACCTGCGGATTAAACAAGGAATTGAAGCCCTTGATCAGGCCGTAGAGTTCAATCTTCAGATGATTGGCCCGCACCACCGCGCCGTAGATGGTGGCGTTGAGGGCCGGGGTATCGCCGCCGGCGGTAAGAATACCGATCCGTTTCACGGGTTCGGATTATTTCCCAGTTCGGGCGGCAAGAAAAGGAATTTCCCAAATTTATCTTTGCGCCCTTGGGCCTTTGCGCCTTTGCGTTAAACTCTTTCTTCGGTTTTCGCCTCAGCGCAGCTTGGAACGGCCAAAAGGGCATAATTGATAGATAGCTCCGAAAAATCGGTAACACGGTAACAAGTCTTTATAGTCAACGACTTCTAAGAAACACATTTTGCAATATATTGTACATGAGCAAGTTACATATACCACAAAATTACAAAAAGGAAATGCCGCAAAGTCAGTTTCTTTAACAATGAGCGTCCCATCCCGGACGTGGGGGCTTAACAGGTAACACCAAAGGCAACACACCGGTAACATGTAGCTGCTTTCTGTTGTCTCAGTGAAAAAATGGCTAAATTTGACCATCCTCGTCGGCTTTTTTGGTCTGGTTTTTTTGGAAATGGCACGACACGACCCCCACTGAACCTCTCGAACATACTTTCGCGTCTCCGTGACGCTTGGCGGGCTGGCTCAAGACGTCCGCATCAAGCAGCCAAATCAGAACTTCACCTTTTTGGGCATTTCCCTGCTGCGCGGCGGCAGGTCATCCATGGGCACCGGACAGGCCTTCATCACATCCAACCAACTCCTCTTCCGCGGAACGCGACGGAAGATTACGGCATCCTCCTTGGCGTCGAACGTGGCGTCAAATTGATCGCCCGGCTTTGCGGGCGCGAGCTTTGCAGGAATGCTAAACCGCCGTTTGGCATCAAGTGTAACGATCATGGTGGGATAATCCCACATTGGACCGAAAAAGCCAATTAGTAGTGTCATTTTTAGTTTGTCCGGCTGTGCATAATGGGTCTTGTTTTTGGAAATACCCAATGCTGCTGTGAATTAGTTTAAAAAGTGCGAACTGACACTTGTGCCGTGCCGCTCACAGTTGACCCGCGAAAAGGCAATGTGTTAGGCTCTTGCATGAAAGTACAGTTCACGGAGCGTTTTCTGGAGGACTATTCGCGTTTGCCGCAGTCAGGACAGACGAAATGTCGAACGCTCTTGAGGGAACTCGCGCATGCGGAGGCCAAGACGTTCGCTTCCCAGCCTCTGCCCGGCTGGAGACTGCATAAGTTGCGCAGCTCGCCGTTTTGCTCGCTGTCGCTCGATATGAATTTCCGACTTTTAGCTAAGATCGATGGGGAAAATCTGTTTCTGCATCGCTTGGTAAAGCACGACGTTGCGGATTCGCCTCACGTTAATCGGAACGACTCGTCTCCGGTCAGCTCAGCGCTCGCAGAATCGCGATTTGCCCCTGCTGATGTGCTGCCCTCACTCCTAGCTCTGGGTGTTCCCGAAGAGAAGGTGGCACCGCTGAAAAATGTCAGGTCGGAAGATGATCTCTTGGAGGCACTTTGTGAACTGGACGAGAGCCAGAGAGAGCTAGCCCTGTCGCTGTATGAGACAAGCGGCCTCGTTGTTCCGAGGACCCGTTACCGTTTGTTCCAGGAGAATGACGATCTTGAACTAGCGCTTCTAGGGAAGCAAAAGGAATGGGATTTTTATCTCCACCCTTCCCAGAAATTTGTTGCGGAGCTCCCCTCTGGAGCGAGATCCCTTGTTAGCGGCAGTGCTGGGACGGGCAAAACGGTCTGTGCGTGGTATCGGGTTAAGTTTCTCACCACGCAGCCAGGGGGCGTGGCCTTTGTGTGTCCGAACAAGGATGTGATGCGGGTATCGCGTGAAAGGATCAAGACATTGGTCGGTGGGGACCTAAGCCGTTGCGTCATGATGGTGCCGGGCGACGCATCGGATTTGACCATGTCTTTTAAGTCTGCCAGGCACTTAGTGGCGGACGAGGCCCAAGAGTTTCCTCCGACATGGCTGGCAGAGTTCAGGGCCTTTGTCTCGGCGCAGCGAGATTATGGGTTCACCCTTTTCTACGACCTAAACCAAACCAACCGGCTCGCAGTCGCCCCAAGCAAAGAGCAGAAGGCCGTTGGTGAGATTGAGGCCGCACTCGGAGGGCTTCCACACACGGGTCGAATCCAGTTTTCAATCAATTATCGAAATTCGAAGGAGGTGGCGGAGTTTTTCGTCAAATGCCTCTCAGGGGCTCTGCCTTGGCGTCTTATCAGCGAGTTACCATTATTCGAGTGTGGAGATGTTGTGTCGATTACAGCTCAGACCGAGGAGTCTGCTTGGAGCTACGTTGCGGGGGCGGTCAAACAGCTAAGAAAAGATTTCAGGTATGGGGATATGGCAATTGTGTCGTTCGGCGGAGTTGGTCAACGAAGGAGCTTACTGGATTTTCTAAAGGGCTTCAATTTACCCGTAGCCACATGCTTTGAGGTGTTCGAGCGCAATGCGATTATGCTCTGCCACCCGCGAGTTTTGAAGGGTCACGAGAAGAAGGCCGTCATCGTCTTGATGCCTCCAGTCGAGATCCTAGCCAAGAAGTTCAAGCATGCGATGAATGGTTACATCGCCTTTTCCCGTGCCCGGGACAGGCTCGTGGTGATTCATATAGCCACTGATCCAGGTTGTGGCGATGAGGAAGAGGGTTGCGAGGAGTGAGGAAACTATGGTGAATTTTTTAAGGTGTTGCCCGTCCAGAATTTCCTCTAGGAAAATGACCTTCGTGGCAAGCCCAGCTACTCAGAATATGGCTGGAGGATTTTGGCGAGAAAAATCATCAAGAACCCCAAAAGCAAAAGAATATCTCGGATTTCGTAATAACGATTAGCTTTTCGCATCGCCTTGTTCAGAGTAGGTTCCAAATCGGCCCTTTGCTTTAAATATACGGCATGTCTTCGTCTAAGGGCTTCCGCGTCGTAAGCGTCCCCGGTTTCACTGTTAATATACACACCCGTGGTTCTCGGCTTCGATAGGACTTCAATTGTTGACCCCGCCTTCTCCGCAGCGTCCAACATCGCTGCATTAACCTTTTTGACACAAGTGTTCCATTCGATTCTTTTCAGACCGAATAAGAACGAGGATGCCAAAAAAAACAACGCCATTGGCTCCAAGGCCGAAATACCAAAGTCCAATTTTCTTGGAGAATAATGTTCCCCAATGTAGGCGAACAAAGCCCCAGCCAGTCCACAAATAAAGTAATCAAACTTTTCGATAGACTGATGAGCCAGAACCGTAACCTCGACACTTCGCTCGGCCATAATCGCCAAATAAAAACATACCCCAAAGGGACCTACAAGGGGCAAAAATGGCTTCTAATCCTCTAAACGGACAAGAATCCGTGCAAGTGTCTCATTTTTTAAACTTTCGTGCTTTTCTATTCGCTCCGGCAAATTCCTGGCGAAGTTGGCAGGGAAAAGGGTCAATTAACGGTTTAAGCGCACGTCCATCCAAACGGCCAGCGACAGGATGGCCCCGCGCGCGATGAATTTAAATTCGGGCGACACGGCCAGCAGCGTCATGCCGTTGAGCAAACATGCCATTATCAGCGCGCCGAACAACACCCCCGGCACCGTTCCGCGCCCTCCCCGTAAACTGGCCCCGCCAATCACGCACGCGGCGATGGCGTCCAATTCCATCAAGTCACCGATGGTCGTGGTGGACGCCCCTGCGTAGGCCGTCTGCATCAGCCCGGTGATCGCGGTCGCGGCGCCCATGATCGAGAAAGCCACGATCACCACCTTCCCCACCGGAACACCGGAAATGAGGGCGGCTTCCTCATTGCCGCCGACGGCATAAAGGTAGCGGCCAAACGGGGTGTGATTGCTCACGATAAATAGAACAAACGCCACCGCGCCTAAAATGAGGACCGGCAACGGAATGCCGCGAAATTGGTTGGCGACGAACACAAACAGAAAGAGGAATTGTCCCGTCAAGAATAGTTTAAGAAAGACCAATTCCGGATCGTCCACGGCCAGCCCGTATTCCCGACGCCGCCGGTTGGAGCGGAGTTGGGCCATGATTAAACCGCCTAGAACGAGCGCCGCCAGGATGTATCCCGGCGCCGCCGGCAAATAATAGGTGGTCAGCAGCGAATAAAGATTCACCGTCCCGCCCGGCGCAACCAGGACGGTGGCATTTTTGATCTCCAGCCAAAACAAACCCTTGAAAATCAGCAGTCCGCCCAGCGTGATGATAAACGAGGGGATTTTTTGCCGCACAATGACGGCGCCCATCGCCGACCAGATCAAGACGCCGGCGACAAGGGCGGCGCCCATGGCCGGCGCGGCGGGCCAGTTATGCTTCATGATAAGCACGCTGGCCAATCCGCCGAGCAGCCCAACGCCGCTGCCCACCGACAGATCAATCTGCCCAGTCAGAATGACCACCAGCATTCCCAACGCCAGCGTCCCTGTGATCGAAACTTCCATGGCAAGAAAGGAGAGGTTTCGCGCGCTGAGAAATTGCGGCGAGGCCACCGTAAAAAAGCCGCAGACTGCCAGCAGCGCCAGGGCCATGGAAAAATTGCGCGCCCCCGGCGCTCGCGCGGGTTGGGGCGTGGCCGGACTTAGAGTGGGGGAAGCGCCTTGCATTAGTTGACAGAAAGGCCGCCCATCGCCGCCGCCAGCAGCGCCTCCGGCGTCGCCGCCGCGCGGTCGAATTCCCGCCCCAACCGGCCCTGGTGCAGCATGACGATGCGGTCGCTCATTCCCATCAGTTCGGGCAATTCGCTCGAAACCAGCAGGACGGCTTTGCCGGCGTCGGTCAGGCGGTTGATAATCTCATAAATCTCCAGTTTCGCGCCGACGTCAATGCCGCGCGTCGGTTCGTCCAGCATGATGACCCGCGGTTCGGTCATTAACGCCTTGCCCAGGACGACCTTTTGCTGGTTGCCGCCGGAAAGCGTGGCCGCCCGCGTTTCCAACCCCGCTGCCTTCACGCCCAAAGCGCCGAAAAACTCGCGGTTGCGGACCAGTTCGAGGTGCGAGTCAATCATACCGCCGCGCGTCAGCCGGGCAAGTGACGAAAGGGAAAGATTGAACCCCACCGGTTGCTCGAGCACCAAGCCGTGCCGCCGCCGGTCTTCGCTGACCAGCACCAGGCCGTGGCGGATCATTTCCAATGGTGACAGCGTGGGCACGCCGGCGCCGCCAACTTGCACTGAACCGCTGACTCGTCCGCCCCAGGCACCGAACAAGTGCATCAATAATTCCGTCCGTCCGGCCCCCATCAAACCGCCAATGCCCAAAACTTCCCCGGCATGGAGCGAGAACGAAATATCGCGCAGAAATCTTTCTCCCGTCGCGGGATGGTTCACATTCAAGTTTTCCACGCGCAGCGCGACTTCGCCCCGGCGGCAGATTTTTTTGGGAAACAAATCTTTAATCTCCCGGCCCACCATGTGCCGGATGATTTCGCCCCGGTCCGCCCGGGCCGCGTCCAGCGTGGCCACCGTCACGCCGTCGCGCAGGATGGTGACGCGGTCGGCCAATTCCAGCACCTCATCCAGCTTGTGCGAAATGTAGATGCAGGCGATGCCGCGCCCGCGCAGTTTCTTCAAAATGTCCAGTAGCACGCGCGTCTCGTGGGCGGACAGCGCCGCCGTCGGTTCGTCAAGAATAAGGATTTTGGACTTTTTTGACAGCGCCTTGGCGATCTCCACCAGTTGGCGCTGGCCGACACCCAGGCCCGCGACCTTCGCCGCCGGATCGATGTCCAGTTCCAACTCCTTCAGCACCGCGCTGGCTTCCCGATAATGCGCCAGCCAGTCAATCAAACCGCCCCGCGTCGGCTCGGCCCCCAGGAAAATGTTTTCCGCCACGGTCATTTCCTCGACCATGGCCAACTCCTGGTAGATGACGGCAATGTCCGCCGCCTGCGCATCGGCGGTGGATCGGAACCGGGCCGGGGAGCCGTTGACGGACAAATCGCCCTCGTAAGAATGATGCGGATAAACGCCGGAGAGCAATTTGATCAGGGTTGATTTCCCCGCGCCGTTCTCGCCGCACAGAGCGTGAATCTCCCCTTCGCAAAGGTCGAAGCTGACCCCGCGCAACGCCGTCACGCCGGGAAATTTCTTGGTGATATTCTCCGCGCGCAGGACGATGCGATTCATTTTCCGCCTTTGGGCCGCTCATTTTCCGCGACGCCTTGGTACACTTCGTCGTAGCTGTGAAAGCCGTCTTTGACGACGGTGTCCATCATATTTTCCTTCGTCACGGCCACGATGTCCTCGAGTATCGAGGGCACCTGGATTTTATTGTTGTCCAGCGCCGCTGTGGCAATGATCGGCTTGCCTGCCGCCATTTTGACGGCCAGCTCCGCCGCCGCCCGTGCGCAACGCGCAATCGGTTTATAGACCGTCATGGCCTGAACTCCATTGACAATGCGCTGGCACGCGGTCAACTCGGCGTCCTGGCCTGTCACCAGGATTTTTCCGGCCAGCCCCTCCTCCGTCAGCGCCTGAATCGCTCCGCCCGCCGTCCCGTCGTTGGAGGCGAGGATGGCGTCAAAGGCGGTGCCGTGCTGGGTGATGGCGGCATTGACGATCTTTTTGGCATTCTCCGGTTTCCAGTCCTGCACCCAATCCTCGTGGACCACTTCGATACGGCCGCTCTCAATCAAAGGGCGCAACACCTCGTCCTGGCCCTCCTTGAACAGAAACGCGTTATGATCGCTCTTGGAACCGTAGAGACGCACCAGGCGAAGTTTTCCGTTCACCGGCACGCGGTCCGCCAGGAACTGCGCCTGCAACCGCCCGACTTTCGTATTGTCAAAACTAATATAAAGATCAAGGTCGCAATCCGTGATCAAGCGGTCATAGGCCAGCACGGGGATGCCGGCCTCATGCGCCATGCGCACCGCCTTGGCCATGGCTGCGCCGTTGTGCGGCATGATGACCAGGACGTTCACCTTCCGGCTGATCAACGTTTCCACGTCGGTGATTTGGCGGGCGTCATCACTGTTGGCCGATTGCACCAGGACATCCGCCCCCAGTTCCTTGGCCCGCTGGACAAAGTCATCCCGATCCTGCTGAAACCGCTCCTCCTTCAACGTGTCCATGGAAAACCCGATCAGGATGCGGGCCGGCCCGCCTTTTCCCGGCGCGGCGGACTTGCTTTGGGCAATAATCCAGCCCGTCAACACACTGACCAGGCAGGAGGCAATGACCAGCAGGGTGCGAAGTTTCATTGCAAGAGACGGCGGCGTGGCGAACGGCCAATTGAACTATATTCATAATATCTCGCCATGACTTGAATTTAATTTGCGCAAATTCACCCCCGAAAGTCAAGCCTCCGCGCATTGGGGCGTGATTGTTGCTGGAGCGTCAAAACCGGCCACCAATCAGGTTTCTGCATCTTATTTTCGGGTGAAGCCAAGATCGTTCCACATGTTGGGAGGGCGTTCGAGCGGATGAGCCATCAATCGATATCGATCGCGGAACTGCACGAATCTCATCGCTGCCGCGAAGTTGGACCCATTGAGATAAAGATTATAATCATCGCGAGTCCATGTGCCGCTCACCGTGCGGGCGGGACTGATGTAGTTGAAGGTGTGATTCGTGGCAAGCGTGAGCGTTATGCTGTGGTCAACCCACATACCGACAACCTCTGCGTCGTTGTTTATCCATGGATTCATTTCGAGATTGGCGTCGAAAACGACTTCCAAAGCGGCCTCTACTGTCACTAGAGTGCAAATGAGGGCGATAATTCCCCCTAACCATTTCGCTCTTCTCGAATGCTTGCAGCATCCCCAGACGAAGCTAACCACGCTGAACCCATAGCCCGCGACCAGAAAAAGTGCACAGAAAATATAACCGAGGGATTCCATTCTACAATGCCGCTATGGTCGGAGATGTCATCCAACGGGGTGCTCATGCACCTGCCGGATGGAGAGCCAAAGCGCCGAGACCCGAGCGCCGCCGCAACTCGCACAGGTGTTCATAAACGAGTTGGCGATAGGAAGTTTCAGGCTCCTGCTTGGCCTCATAGAAACCTGCCCAGCGGATGAAATCGCGCGTCTGCTCCAATTCTCCTGCCCGATAAAAGTGGTAAAAGTCGGCGGAAAGCAGGCCATACTGCTCCTCCAACGCCGCCAATTCCGCATCCAGCCCGTGAATATCCCGGACGATGTCTTTGCGTTTCATAATTTTAGGATACTTGACTACTTGCCAGACAACAAGAGCGGAAAAGGCGCTCTTGGACACCGTTAGTTTTGGTCGTTGCAAAACCGCTCGGATTTGTCATTTTTATGAGATGGCAAACCGGAAAAAGAAGCAAGAAGCTGCCAATCCGGCTAACGACGAGATCGTTAGGCGGATTTCACCCCACTATGAAGTCATTAGACATTACACAGTCGCCGATATTTAAGAGATGGGGTGTGCGCGGCCTAAAGCTATTCGCTAAGAGCCTGTTTAAAAACTAATGTTTGAGCCATCGCGAGAGCATCAGGCGGCACATGGCCAGATAGACCATGGCCTCGGCGACTTCTGTGCGCCGTTCGTAGCTGCGATTGAGGCGGCGA
>Ga0182024_10003004_pt1 | contig 40899 bp, 39 predicted proteins | sample P32metaG_FD_120480 | JGI IMG/M metagenome (GOLD analysis project Ga0182024, IMG submission 120480) | Permafrost microbial communities from Stordalen Mire, Sweden - P3-2 metaG (Illumina Assembly) | ecosystem: Environmental > Terrestrial > Soil > Wetlands > Permafrost | place: Sweden: Stordalen...
TACGCTGCGCCATTCGATCCCGATTCCGCAATCCGGGCCAGGTTCAAACGGATCCCCGGCGCGGTCCTCCGGTGTTATTGGATCAATGCCGAACCCAGGTTATCTTTTGCGTTCGGGGAGTCAGGGCCACGCCCTGCGGTGCCGGCGACAAGATCGCCGGCGCTACGTAACGCCGGCGGTCTTCGCCGCCGGTGCGGCTACTGAATCCAAACTCCAGACCATGGTCCAAATTAGCGCGCGGGCAGCTCTTGGCTACTTCACGCTCACCGTTCCCACGGCCGCAATCTTCGCTGCCGCGTCCGCCGGAACCTTCCAATCCCGGTCGAAGCGGCCTTCCGCCACCACGTGGGCCACCGAGCCTTTGAAGACAACGTAGTCGCCAAAGGTCGCAAGCTCCGCGTAGCGGGCCGGGGCGTACGTATCCACGGCGCGGCCGGAGTCTTCGAAGTCGGTCCACCAGGGCAGACCGGAGCTGACTAGCGCGTAATGCTTACCCACGCCGGCGATGAAGAGCAGGCCGTAGTCCGCAGCGCCCGCGGAAAGCGCCAGCGGCAGCCGGTCGGCGAAGCGTGCGATCAGCGAATTGCTCTCGCGCGTGCCGAACAGCACCAGCGAATCGGAGTCCAGTTCGTCGGCGGTCACGGCGCTATCCGCTTTCACGGGAAAAGAAAGCTGGAGCGATTCGCGCGGGTTGGACCAGCGAGCGGCTGTCTCGGCGGTCTGCCGGCGGTAGGCCAACTCAGCAGGGGAGGGATCTCCGGCAGTGCCGTAGACATAAATATGCCGCCCCGAAACGGCCGCGGCGATGGGCCCTTCCAAACCCGGACGCTTGCCTGAGGGAGCAGCACTGCCGACCGCCCAGTGGCCCGCTTGTTTGCGAAACGAGAGGGAGCCGGGTTTGACGCGGATCAGAGCGCCATCGATCAGCACCAAGGTAACCGGACGGTCCGGAGACAGCGTGAATCCATCCAGGCTGTGCGTCTCCACCTGCACCTCGCCGGCGCCGGATAGCCGGGCGTCGATGGAAGCCTCCACCCCCGGCGTAAACGCGTCCATCCGCACCCAGTAGGCCGAAGCATACCGGTACGATTCGGTCACAAACCGCACACGCTGCGGATAGCGGTTGCGGCGAAACTGGCTAAACCAATGGAACACGGCGCCATCCTTGTACGCCAAATCCCAGGCGTTGTGACGCATGGCAGGGTATTCCAGATAGTCGGCCGCAACTCCCACATCCAGCAGCCGCCGCTGCCACAGGCGGGAAGACGTCACGGGAATCACGGGATCTTGCTCGCCATGAAAGAGGCGCACGGGAAGGTTACTGGCATTCAGGGCCAGCCCGCCCATCTCCGGGACCGGTGCCGGGCAAACGGGAGCCACCGCCGCCCAGACGTCGGGACGAGTAAGGGCCAGGCGCAAGGCGCCCCCGCCGCCCATGGAAACACCCGTGAGATATACCCGGTCTTGGTCCACTGGGAAGCGGTGTTCGAGATCGGCGAGAAGGTCATAGACGTCGGTTTCGGCAATCCCGGTGTACCCCATGGCGCCGCGCGCCAGCGGAGAGGCCACGATGAAATCGATATCCGGCAGCGCGCGCCCGTTTTGCAGCGAGAATCGCGCGCCCTCCACCACACGGCTGGAAAGGCCCAACACCTGGAGAAGGTTGAAGCGATGATTGGTATCTTCGGAATGCAGGCTGATGACCACCGGGTACTTTTTTCCGTCCTCGAACGACGCGGGAAGATACAGGGCGTAAGGCTGTTCGGAATCGTCCGCGCTGGAGACGAAGCTCAGAGCCTTAGGTGCGGGCGTTTCGGAGCGGGCGGGCCACACTCCCGCCGCCACCGCCACGCACATCAGTAGCACAGGCAGGAATGCCCGTGTCAGGTTTTCTCGCTGACCTGTTAGATCAACCAGCCGTGTGAGCATCTGCCTTGCTTGAGGCGTACTCCAGCAGCACCCTCGTCAGTTCATCGGGAAGATCAAGCATCACGTCGTGCCCGCAAGCGATCTCACGGGTTTTCCAGCCCCTCTTCTTGGCCCGTTCGTGAGCGGCGGGAAATGGCGAGCCCTCGCGGAAACCGGTCGCCAGGATATGAGTAACGTCCCGGATGCGGTCCAGGCCACCCGTTAGCTTGATAGGATCTTCGAAAGTTGCCAGCGGCTGAGGCGTGCATTGTGCATTTACCCACGCGGCGTCGCGCGCGTTGACCTGGAACACCTCCGCGGGAATCGGGGGAACTTTCCAGCCATCACCACCAGTTTGCGCCAGTAGACGCATAGCCGGCCCCTGTTCCGCCGGCACCGCGTCGAACAGGCTCTCGCCGTCTTCGAGCACAAAAGCGTCGAGATATACCAGCGCGCGGATACGGTCCGGGATGCCATCGGCGGCGCCGCTGATGACGCACCCGCCATAGGAGTGGCCGCACAGGATCACATCCGCAAGCTCCTCCCACCGGATCAGGTTTACGACGTCGGCGATGTGAGTGGACAGGTTGACACCGGCCGCGGCCAGGTGCGACCGTTCGCCGACTCCCGTAAGGGTCGGCGTGAAGACGTCGTGGCCGGCAGCTTGGAGCGCCTTGCGCACCCGCTTCCAGCACCAGCTGCCGTGCCATGCGCCATGTACCAGAACATATGTAGCCATGCGCAGGATGTTATCACACGCAGAACGGCGGTACGCATCCGGCCAATAATCCCGGCCAATAATCCGGCCAATAATAGAATCACCGTGGCTCTTTTGGAACTGGCCCAAAACGGATTGTACTGCGCGGCTGGCGATTTCTATATTGATCCGTGGGGTCCTGTCGACAGGGCCATTGTGACTCACGCCCACTCCAGCCACGCGCGTCCGGGTGCGCGCTCTTATCTCACGACGCTCCCCGGCCAGCGGTTGTTGCAAGCTCAACTCGGGCCCGAAGCTGCTATCCAGGCGGTCGAGTATGGTGAGCCGCTAACCATGAGCGCCGCGCGCGTCTCGCTACACCCCGCCGGTCACATCCTGGGGTCGGCTCAAGTGCGCATCGAACATGGCGGCGAAGTGTGGGTCGTTTCCGGCGACTATAAACTTGCGCCCGATCCAACATGCACTCCCTTCGAGCCGCTTCGCTGTCACACCTTTGTGACCGAATCGACGTTCGGGCTGCCCATTTTCCGATGGCCCGCAGCGAGCGAAGTGATCGAAGCCATCCACGCCTGGTGGCGCACGAATCAAGAAGCCGGCCGGGCCAGTCTCCTGTTTGCGCATCCGCTAGGCAAAGCGCAACGGCTGTTGGCGCTGCTCGATCCCTCCATTGGTCCGATTTATACCCATGCGGCGGTGGACCCGACCACGCAGATCTATCGCGAGCAGGGAATTACCGTCGCGCCTGCGCAGGTGGCCGAAGAAGGCCCGTGGTCCCGAGCACTGATCCTCGCCCCGCCCTCGGCTCACGGTTCTCCCTGGGAGCGCCGCTTCGGCTCCGCCTCAACCGCATTCGTCTCCGGTTGGATGCGCATACGCGGCACGCGCCGCCGCCGGTCGCTCGACCGCGGCTTTGTCCTCTCGGACCATGCCGACTGGGCCGGCTTGCTGCGCGCCATTGACGAAAGCCGCGCCGAGTGCGTTTGGGTCACACACGGTTACCGTGCGCCCATGGTGCGCTGGCTCGAGGAGCATGGTAGAAAGGCGCTAGCCGTCGAAGCGCGGTTCGAGGAGGACGAGCCGTGAAGGCCTTTGCGGAGCTGTACACCGCGCTCGACGAAACCACCAAGACCAACCAGAAGGTGGCAGCGCTCAAGCGGTATCTGGAGACTGCGCAGCCGGCGGACGCAGCGTGGGCCGTCAATTTCCTGATCGGCCGCCGCCCCAAGCGCCTGTTGGAATCGCGCAAGCTCGCCCAGTGGGCGGTGGAAGAGGCGGGCATTCCAGACTGGCTCTTCGGCGAATGCTACCAGGCCGTGGGCGATTTCGCCGAGCTCATCGCACTGCTGCTGCCGCCCGCCGCCGCCTCCACCGATCTGCCGTTGCGCTACTGGGTGGAGGAGCGCTTGCTGCCCTTGCGCGATGCCGATGATGATGCGCGCCGCGCTTCGCTGGTAGCCGCCTGGCGCGAAATGGACGAGCGCCAACGGTTCGCCTGGAACAAGTTGATCACCGGCGAATTCCGCGTGGGCGTTTCGCAAAATCTGGTAATCCGCGCGGTCGCCGAGGTCACCGGCGCCACTCCCGAAGCCGCGGCTCATCGGCTCATGGGCGATTGGCAGCCCTCCGCCGAATTCTGGCGCGGGCTGCTGGCGCCGGATACCAGCGCGTCCGATATCAGCCGCCCCTATCCTTTCTGCCTGGCCTATCCGTTAGGCGGAAACGTCGAGAATCTTGGCGACATCGGTCAGTGGCAGGTGGAGTGGAAATGGGATGGCATCCGCGCCCAGCTCATCCGTCGTCAGGGCCGCACCTTCGTTTGGTCGCGCGGTGAGGAGCTCATGACCGATCGTTTCCCGGAGCTCGAAGCCCTCGGCGCATTGCTCCCCGAGGGAACCGCGATCGATGGCGAAGTGATGCCGTGGAAGGACGGCGCTCCACTGCCGTTTGCCCAGATGCAGCGCCGCATCGGCCGCAAAGTTCTGGGGCCGAAGATCCTGGCCGAAGTGCCGGTGGTGCTGGTGGCCTTCGATCTTCTGGAATACGAAGGGCAGGATGTGCGCGAGCGGCCGATCGAGTGGCGCCGCGCCCAATTGGAACGTATCGCGCCGCCCGGAACCGCGCTGGTGCTTTCTCCGCTGGTCCGGGCGGATTCCTGGGATGCTCTCCACCAGCTTCGCCAGGAATCCCGCCAGCGCAAAGTGGAAGGCTTCATGCTCAAGCGCCTGGGGTCGCCCTACCGCGTGGGCCGCCGCCGCGGCGATTGGTGGAAGTGGAAAATCGAGCCATATTCCGTGGACGCCGTGCTGATCTACGCGCAGCCCGGAAGCGGCCGCCGCGCCAGCCTGTTTACGGACTACACCTTCGGCATCTGGGACAACGGCAAGCTGGTGCCGTTCGCCAAGGCCTATTCGGGCTTGAGCGATGAAGAGATCCGCGAGGTGGATGCATTCGTCCGCCGCAATACGGTGGAGCGCCACGGCCCGGTGCACGTGGTGAAGCCCGAGCTGGTTTTCGAATTAGCGTTCGAGGGCATCCAGGAATCGTCGCGCCACAAATCAGGCATCGCTGTGCGGTTCCCGCGCATGGCTCGCTGGCGGCACGATAAGAAGCCGGATGAGGCCGATACCATCGAGACCATTCGCGCGCTATTGCGGTGACCGCGTGACCGGCGCTGGTTATGTCGAACGGAAATATATATCATGTTCAGCATGAAATCGTCAGTCGCAGTCCTTCTAGTGGCCGCGTCGGCAGCACTCGCCCAGACGCCACAGAAAATAGCGTTCGATAGCGATACCGAATTCTTGAAGCTGAACTATCAGATGAACCTGGGTGAAGTACTCGGCGTAGCGGTCAACTCCAAGGGAACCATCGTGGTTCTCAACCATCCGGGCAGCGCGACCGTTGGCCCGCTTTACGGCAACGCCTCCACCCAGTTGCTGGAATTCGAGTCCGGCGGGAAATTTGTCCGCGAACTGGGCAAGGGCGTGTACGGTCTGGGTTACGCGCACTCCATCCGCTTCGACAAATTCGACAATCTATGGGTCGTCGACAAAGGCACACACGCCGCGATGAAATTCAATCCGGCCGGAATGGTGACGATGAATCTCGGCCGACGGCCGGAAGGCCCCGACGAGCCCGAATACTTCAGCTTCCGCAAGATTGCACAGAATCCCCCCCAACACCGCGACGGGTACTTCAACGGGCCGACTGATGTTGCTTGGGATTCGGAAGACAACATCTACATCAGCGATGGCTACGGCAACTCGCGCATCGCCAAAATGGACAAGCATGGCAACTGGATCAAATCGTGGGGTTCGCGCGGATCGGGCATCGGCCAGTTCAACATTCCGCATAACATCGCGATTGACCGGCAAGACAACGTGTACGTAGCCGATCGCGGCAACAACCGTATTCAGGTCTTCGACGGTAATGGAAACCACCTGCGTGACATCCTGCAAAACGTGCCCTACGACAAAAAGAGGCATCCTACGCTAGGGAATGTCGCCGCCAATGCCCCGGACGAAACAGCTCCGTGGGCTCTTTGTATTACCAACACGAGTCCACAGTATCTGTACTCCATCGATGAGGAACCCGGACGCCTCTATAAATTCTCAGTCCCGGATGGCAAACTGATCGGCTACCTGGGAGAGTCCGGTCGTGACGCCGGCCAGTTTAATTGGCCTCACGGCTTGGCCTGCCCGTCTGAGAACACCATCTTCGTTGCGGATATGAACAATTGGCGCGTTCAGAAGCTGACGCTCCATCCGCGCAGCCATACCGCCAACTAAGACAGCGATCTCAGCCAGCCGCCGCACTCGCAGCACATGTGGCTCGCGATTCCCGTGACATACTGACCATTGATGCCGAAGGTCGCAATCGCCGGGGGAGGGCTCGCCGGCCTGGCCGCCGCAGCCGCTCTGGGCGGCGCCGGTTTCGAAGTCGACCTCTTTGAAGCCCGCCCGTTCTTGGGCGGACGCGCCACTTCCTATCCAGTGCCCGGCTCGTCGGAGGAAGAAGCCGAAACCATCGACAATTGCCAGCACGTCCTGTTGCGCTGCTGCGTGAACCTGCTGAATTTTTACGAGCGGCTGGGCGTGCGCGACCAGATCCGCTTCTATCGCGAGTTCTACTTCATGGAACCCGGCGGCCGGATCTCAGTTCTGCGGCGAGGGCGTCTCCCGGCGCCGTTCCACTTTACCGGCTCATTTCTCCGCTTGCGCTGTCTCGGCCGTCACGACAAAATCGGCATCGCCCGGGCTCTGATGGCGCTCCGGCGCGAGCGCACACGCCGCCACGACCTGGAGCGCATCAGCATGCTCGACTGGCTGAACCAAAAGCGCCAAACGCCGCGCGCCATCGACCGCTTTTGGCGCCAGGTGCTGGTCAGCGCCGTCAACGAGGACCTCGACCGCTTGGCCGCCGTTCACGGCTTTCAGGTATTCTGGCAGGGCTTCCTGGCCCGCGCCGATTCCTATGAAATGGGCGTGCCCAACGTGCCGCTGGCTAAACTCTATGCCGCCGAGGCCTGGCGGAAACTGGGGAACGTCCGCATGCATTTGCGCTGCCCGGTGGAGCGCATCGCGGCGGATGGTTTCACCGTGGCCGGTCAGCCGGTTTCCGCGGATTACTACATCTGCGCCTTACCCTTCGAGCGGCTGGAAGCGGTGGGGCTCGAGGCGCCGCGGCTGGAACATTCGCCCATCACCGGCGTGCACCTCTGGTTCGATCGGGAAATTACCACGCTGCCGCACGCCACCCTGCTCGACCGCACCATGCAATGGATGTTCAACAAGAGCGACGGCCGGTATCTGCAATTGGTGGTCAGCGCGTCGCGCGATCTGACCAACCTCTCGCGCAGCGACATTATCGACATCGCGGTGGGCGACCTGCGCCTGTATTTCCCGCGTGTTCGGGATGCCCGGCTGCTGAAGGCCCACGTGGTCAAAGAGCAGCGAGCGACGTTCTCGGCCGCTCCCGAGACCGAGTCGCTGCGACCAGGCACAGCCTCTCGCTTCCCGAATCTGTTCCTGGCGGGCGATTGGACGCGGACCGGATGGCCAGCCACCATGGAGGGCGCCGTGCGCAGCGGCTATCTGGCGGCCGATGCAGTAGCCGCCGCCGCAGGTTCGCCCGCGCGATTCTTACTGCCCGACTGATTTTTTCACCAGGTGAATCTCGAATAGCTTAGGCCAGCGCTTCCCTGTGACGAACAACCGATCGGTTTTGGCATCGTAGGCGATGCCGTTCAGCACGTCGCCCTGCTCCAGCCGCACGCGGTCGGCTGGACTCAAGATGCCCGTGAGATCGATCCAGCCGGTCACTTTTCCAGTGGCAGGATTGATGCGGGCAATGCGGTCGGTCGTATACACATTGGCGTAGACTTCACCCTTGACCCATTCCAGCTCGTTTAGCTCTCGGACCGGCCCGGCGTCGTCAGTGACCGCTATGCGCCCAGTCTCACGGAGCGTCTCCGGATCCCAGAAGCGAAGTTCGGCGGTGCCGTCGCTCATAATGATGCGCTTGCCATCCGTGGTCAGCCCCCAGCCCTGCCCCGGATATTCGAAATCGCGCTGCAAAGAAAAAGTGGCGAGATCGTAAATGAAACCCTTCTCGGATTTCCAGGTCAGCTCCAGCAGCCGGTTTTTCCAGTTGATGATGCCTTCGCCGAAATACTGCTCCGGAATGTCGCGCTTTTGGAGGACTTCCCCGGTTTCGAGCCGCACCTTCCGGATCGAGGACTGGCCTTCGAGGCCGGTGCTCTCGTATAGAATTCCATCGAGGTAGAAAAGTCCTTGCGTGTAAGCCTGGGGATCGTGGGGATACGAGTGGACCACCTCGTAGCTATATTCGGGAATGCCGCCGGCCTGGGATTCCGTCCCGCAGGCGGCGCACGCAACCACCGCAGCAACGGCGATCAGGATTCGCATACGTGTCCAGATTACCGCGAAATCACCGGCGACAAGATCGCCAGCGCTACGTAACGCCGGCGATCTTTGTCGCCGGTGGGTTGGGTTCTAGAACGGGAAGTCGTTCTGCGGCGTCGGCTGGTAGAACCCGGCCTTAGCCAGATATCGATACGGATTCACCGGCGCGCCACCCAAACGCACCTCATAATGCAGGTGCGGCGCGGTCACCCGCCCGGTAGCACCCACGGCTCCGACCAACTCACCTCGCCGGATTTCCTGGCCCGGGTGCACAAAGAACCTCGACAGGTGCGCGTAATACGTCTGTATGCCGCCACCATGGTCCACGATCACCAGGCGCCCGTAACCGCCGTTCCATTCCGAACAGGTGACCACTCCATCGGCGGTGGCCCGCACATTGGTTCCCATGGGAGCGCTGATGTCCACGCCGGTGTGGAATTCGCCCTCTCCGGAGAACGGATCGTTGCGTTGCCCGAATGGGCCCATCACACGGCCATCCACCGGCCACAAGCTCGGCTTCGAAACCGTATTTATGGCGCCGGTGCGGCTGCGCAATGCCAGCGAGTGGACGCCGCGCAGGAAGTTGTAGTCCTCCACGCTCTCGGCGAAGCTCGGAACCAGTTTGCCCTCACCCGAAATATCCGTCGGCCCTTCGATCTTCTGCTTGATGCCGTACGCCAGGGAAACTTCGCGAGCGTAGAGTTGCAGGCTGGCGAGCTGCTCCTGAGTCTGGCTAACTTGTTTCTGCAGATTCCGGTAGCGCGCGCGCAGGGTGTCGGCCTCTCCCTTCAACGCATTGTAGTTTTCTACCTTCCAGGCCATCCGCCCATAACTGGTGACGATTCCAAACAAGGAGCAACAGCCGACCAAGGCCATCGCCATGATCAAATACATCGCCTGGTTGGGAACGTGGACGCGCCGGAGCCTGCCGCCTAAGGAATGACCGAGTACAACGACGAAATGATCGTGTTTCATAGTTTTTCCTGGCCGGATTCCTTTCTAGCTTCGAGACCGCTTCCGGTTTCGGGATCCGGTGGGGCTACGATGAACTGCGAACTGCGACTTGGCGAAACACAGACTGTAACAGTTCCGGAAACCCCTGTCAACATCCTGACAAGCCTTTCAAGTTATTGATAAAACTGGTATTATCCAAAGTTAACCGTGCCCTTCCGAGTCCCTGGAACATTCTTTCTTCGCAATGTAGTGGAAAAGCGCAGCCTTTTGTCGCAACTGGTGCGGCGGGATTTTCAGCAGCGCTTCGTAGGTTCGGCCATCGGCTGGATGTGGGGCTTAATCCATCCGCTGGTCATGCTCCTGAGTTGGACGTTCCTATTCCAGGGCCTCCTGAAGGTTACGCTGCCCCCTAATGAAGTCACCCAGAACTATCCCCTCTACATCTTTGCGGGCATGCTCCCCTGGTTTCTGTTTAGCGAGACCGTGCAGCGCTCGGCCTCCAGCGTCGTCGATCAATCGAGCCTGATCACCAAGACCGTTTTTCCCGCCGAGATTGTGCCCGTTTCGGTCTTTCTGTCCTGCCTGGTAAGCCACGGGCTGGCCCTGGCCCTAATGATTTCGGCCGCTGGAATCTTTCTGAACCAGATCAGCGTGTTTCTGCTGATCCTGCCGGTCTACACCCTGATCATCGGCCTGTTCGCCGTAGGGGTCGGCTGGGTGGTCGCCAGCCTGCACGTTTTCCTGCGCGACACGGCGCAGGTACTTAGCGTCATCCTGACATTCTGGTTCTTTGCCACGCCAATTATGGTTCCGGAGAGCCGGTATACGGGTTGGGCGCACGTTCTGGTGGTTGCGAACCCGCTGGCGTATGTGGTGCGGGCCTATCGGCAGGTGCTCCTGGGCAACCGCGTACCCAATCCGAGAGACCTGCTGGTGGCGGCAGCCAGCGGGGCGGCCGTGTTCCTGCTGGGCGGCCTGTTCTTCCGGCACATGAAGCGCGGCTTCGCCGACGTGCTCTAGGGGTGCTGCAACCCGATTCAGTCCAGCGCTTCGGCGTTGATCTCGATCAGGTGCCGGTCGGGGTCGAGGATATAAATCTGCGGGTATCCCGTAATAGGCTGGCGAAGCGCACGCACCAGCATGAGATCGGCACTGTCCGCATCCTCGCGGTAACCCTTGGAGCGCAGAAATTCCATGGCTGCGCGATAGCTCTTCACGCGCACCGCGAAATGGAGGTCGCCCGGATCGATGCCCTTGTTTTCCCGATAAGTGACGTTGGTGTGCGCCAGAATCAGATGGAGTTCCCGGTTGCCGGCGACTTGGAACCATGCGCCTTGAAATGGGAAATTGGGCCTGGGGATCTCGCGCAGACCGAGAATCTCGCGATAGAACTCTTTGGAACGGTCCAGGTGACTGACGGGGATGCTGACGTGGTGGAGCGCTTCGATGTCCATAGCCTCGTCATATTGTATTGCGTGGCACAGGCCTCCTGGCCTGTGTCTGGTTTTCGCTTACCGAAACTCCAGCCCCCGAAGCACCCCGCCCGCCGTCCCAGACGCCGCATAGACTACCGACACATCGCTCGGCGCTTGGGGCCCGCAGATGTATTCCGCGGGAGCGTTGCGCATCTGCACTTGGCCGGGGTCCGGAATCCTAAGCCGTAACAGACCGGCGGCCGTCTCCACCGCAAACACGGTCTCCGCACCGCAATCGATGGCTCGCAGCTTGCCCTCCGCGCGGCGGACCTGGTCGCCGGGTTCAATGAAGGGGTTCCAATCCGCCGAGCCGTGGGGAGTGCGCGTGTTCACCAGTCGCAGCTGTCCGCTAGCATCGCGAGTGAACTGCACCACCACGTCGGTTTGAGCGATCATTCGAAGTTCGCCGGCCTGCGCGCGCTCGGTCTCGGTAGAGGCGTACGCCCGGGCGTCATCCGCCGCGGCTACAGCCTCACCACGCCGGCCCAGTTGATTCGCCGCGTACGCCGTGGCGGCCCAATACCCGAACTGCCGCGCGGGTGCAATAGATCGCATCGCTTGGAGATCTGCCAGAGCGGCCTCATGTTCGCCTGCATTGTTATCGAGCAAAGCCAGGTTGTAGAGGGCGTCGTCGTCTTTGAGCCCCTGATCCACCGAGCGACGCCACAGTTGCCGCGCGGCCGCATCGTCACCCCGGCTGCGGGCGATCCCCGCGAGCCCTGCAGTGACATTCGGATCGTCCGGCGCTTCGCGTGCCAGCTCGCCATAGAGCGCTTCGGCCCGATCCAGCTTACCGGCAACCGCCAGCAGGTCTGCGAGGATCGCGCCCGAAACCAACCGCGAGGGCTCAACCACCTCCACTCCGGCTGTCTCCGGCGGCGCATCCGGAAGCGTCACCGGCGTGACCCTGCGCTTTTCTATCCAGGCCCGCAAATCAGCGCTGAGCACGGCCAGCGGTTTGCCGTATACCTCGATCAGTGCAGCCCCCGACGGCTTTCCGGAAGCCACCGCCATGAAAAATTCCGGCAAATGCGCGCTGTAACCCGGAGCCGTCCGGAGCATTTCAGTGAATGCCCAGCTCTCGGCATAGAACAGGGAACCGGCGTCGCGATCATCGCTCAGAAGTGATTCTTTCGACAGATCCAGCAGAGCGGTTAGCGGCATCCCGGGACGTCCCCGCAGGTTTCGGAAGCGCGCGGCAATCTCGGCATCGACCTCCGTATCGCGCTCGGCGAGGCGAACCGTGGAGAAAGACTCCGCCAAGCCTTCCTCCAACCAGAGCGGAAGCCGCAGAGCGGAAGCGTGGACAACCAGGTGCCAATATTCATGCGCCGCTACATGCGGATCGCGCGGCCCCAAGTCCGGCATCACAATGTATTCGCGGAGCTCACTGCCCATGTAATAAGCGCCTGCGGACGGCCGCAGACGATACGGCTCGTACTCCTCGGTGGATCGAAAGACGATTGCTCGTACCGGCGGCCGATGGTCCAACGACACTCCGGCCGTCTGCGAGAAGAAGGCGTGCAACCGCTCGAGAAGTAGCGCCATGGAACGGGCACTTCCCTCCCCCGCCTGCGAATAAACCTCGGAATGCGCGCTGCGGGCGAGAGTCCAGTCGGATGCCGCGAGCGTTGTAACGCACCAGAGACCCACCCCGAAAACAGCCAGCGGCCGCGCACCGAGTGACACGTTCTTGTCCAAACGATAACACAGGCGGCGAAGACGGGATAAACTGGTAAGCCGCATTGAGAGAGGGGGACAGAATGAATTTCCATTACGTTTCGGCAGCCGTGGTGGGCCTCAGCGTCGTGGTGGCGCTGGCATTGGCCCGGCCTTCGATTAACCTTCGCGGCGATCGCTTCAAACCGCTCACGTACGAGGAGATGACGCCGCCGCAGAAGACCCTGATCGATCACCTGCTAGCCGGCGAGCGGCGCGGCTCCACCGAGGGGCCGTTCAATGTCTTCCTGCGCAGCCCCGAGATGGGCGACGCAGCGCAACAACTCGGGGCGCAGATCCGTTTCCACAGCTCGCTTCCCCGCAAACTGAATGAGCTCGCCATCATCACGACGGCTCGCTACTGGGGCGCGCAATTCGAGTGGACAGCGCACAGCCGATCTGCCGCGCAGGCTGGTGTAAGTGCCGCGGTCATCGACGCCATTGCCAACGGCAAGCGGCCAACTGGATTGGCGCCGGACGAAGAGGCCGTCTACAATTTCTGCCACGAATTACTCAGCACCAAGCAGGTGAGCGACGCCACGTTCAAAGCCACGGTCGGCGTGGTGGGCGAGCGCGGCGCCGTCGATCTGATCGGCGCGATGGGCTACTATTCGCTGGTCTCGATGGCCCTGAATGTGGACCGTTACCCCTTGGCGGATGGCGCCAAGCCCGAACTGAAGCCGCTCCCGTAGCACGGGCATCCTCGCCTTTGTGGCACAGGCCTCCCGGCCTGTGTCAGGTTTTCGTTCGCCCAGTTTACAATAGAAGTTCCGACCTATGAACGACGTATTCATTTGCGACGCTCTCCGTACGCCCTTCGGACGCTACGGAGGAACCCTCGCCACCATACGCACCGACGACCTGGCGGCGATTCCCATCCGCGCTCTGATGGATCGCAACCCCGCCGTGGACTGGGCCGCGGTTGACGATGTGATCTTCGGATGCGCCAACCAGGCCGGCGAGGATAACCGAAACGTGGCACGCATGGCGTTGCTGCTGGCCGGACTGCCGAAAGAAGTGACCGGCAGCACGGTTAACCGGCTGTGCGGGTCGAGCATGGACGCCGTCGGCATTGCCGCCCGCGCGATCAAGTCCGGCGAGGCGGACCTCATGATTGCCGGCGGCGTCGAGAGCATGTCGCGCGCGCCGTTCGTGATGGGCAAGGCCGACACCGCGTTCAGCCGCACGGCTGAGATCTTCGATACCACCATCGGCTGGCGTTTCGTCAACCCGCTCATGAAAAGCAAATACGGCACTGACTCGATGCCCGAAACCGCCGAGAACGTGGCTGAAGATTTCAAAGTGTCGCGCGCCGATCAGGATGCGTTCGCATTCCGCACGCAGCAGCGTTGGGCCAAGGCCCAGGCCAGCGGCTTCTTCCAGTGCGAAGTAATTCCGGTTTCGATCCCGCAGAAGAAAGGTGATCCCAAGAAGTTCGCGACCGACGAGCACCCGCGCCCCGATTCGACCCTGGAAGACTTGGCCAAGCTGAAACCGGTAGTCAAGCCGAATGGCACAGTAACGGCGGGCAACGCCTCGGGAGTCAACGATGGCTCGTGCGCCTTGCTGCTAGCATCCGAAGCCGCAGCGAAGAAGTATGGACTTAAGCCGCGCGCCCGCGTTCTGGCGACGGCAGTAGCCGGGGTAGCCCCGCGCATCATGGGATTCGCCCCCGCCCCTGCGACGCGCAAGGTGCTGGCGAAGACCGGAGTCGCTCTCTCGTCGATTGAAGTGATCGAGCTCAACGAAGCGTTCGCCGCGCAAGCTCTCGCAGTGACACGCGACCTCGGCCTGCCCGACGATGCCGAGCACGTAAACCCCAACGGCGGCGCGATCGCGATCGGCCATCCCTTGGGAGCCAGCGGCGCGCGCCTGGTGACGACGGCTTGTTATCAGTTGGAAAAGACTGGAGCGCGCTACGCGCTGTGCACGATGTGTATTGGAGTGGGACAGGGGATCGCGGTCGTGCTGGAGAAATGCTGAGGGCGATAGCGCTTACGGAAAACCACAAGCGCTAACTAACTACCCCGGTGAGCTAGGACTTGGCTTTGAGGCTCTATGGCCAGACAGTAGTCGCGCGAATAGAATCAAGGCTCGAACACGGGAAGTTTTCGTAGGTCTTTGTAAGCCACGCGCTCCGTTTGTTTATTGAAGAGGTCGACGCTCTGTGCCGCTCGAATGCCAGTGTAGAACCCGTAGTCCAGAATGAGTGCCACGTACTTCCTGCCCGCCTCTCCCACCGTGATTCCCTCGCTTATTACATGTACGAGCCGAAGATCAACAAGCTTAAGAATATTCTGATAGAAGGCATCGTTCCGAATTTCAATCAGGAACGCGTTCTTTCGTTCCCTCTTGATACAGAAATCTTTCACCCTCTCAAGTGCGCTTGCGAGGTCTCCTTCGATCGCACTCTCCGGAACGTCCACCTCGAGGTCTCTGAGCTTCTGACTGACCATCTCGGATGCCGCAACATTGACGTTCGTGACCGATACAAGACTTCGTCCCTCTGTCGAACCTTTCGTCATTGCTTGGGCAAACATGTTGAGTGCGTCACGGGGAACACCGGCCGACACCCAAACAAGCCGTGACAGAACGTCGCCGCTGGTGCAAAGGAATCGAACTGAAGGCAAACCGCAATAGGCGGCATGCGCGTCTAAAATGCCCTCTATGTGAGTTTCTGCCTTATCCGGCATAGTAAGGTTATAATCCAGCTTGATGGTTTGAGCATCATGGGGAACCTGAAGACCTGTATGGGTCTTCGAATCCCAGGATCTAGTAAGAGTCTCGATGGCGGACAGTTTGAGAAACACATTGCTGCCCCGACTAGCGGAATACAGAAATCCAAGCAGCTTGGGTTGACTAAGAATATCAATTACGTGGAAATCATCTAGAAAAATGAAGACGTTCTTGGCGCGTGCAACTACGGCAGCAAAGAGAGAGCGCGCTTCGGGAAGGAACTTCCGAATCTGATCATCCGTTAGCTCAGTCTCTTTCCGCAATCGCTGAATGGTGCTGACGACTTGAGCGTAAGCCGATGATCCGATGAAGCCCTGTAACTGCTGCAGAACATCTATCAAAATGTCGAGAACGACACGGTTGTCGTTTCGGCTCTCATACACCTGCATGTCAATCCAAGCCGAGGGCTGGGCTTCCGCGTCCCGGCTCCGAAGTGCATATAGGAGTAAGCTCGACTTCCCAGCACCTCGACGGCCGAACACTATGTGGTTAGCCGCTGCCGTGATTTGTGCCTCAGCATTGGACACCGATTTCGTATAGCGAGCAAAGAAGTCCTCCTTGAAGCTGAACCGGCTAATATTCAGCGATTCCGAGAGTGTCTGTAACAAGTACTTGGCTTCCGGGCTTTGTAGACGGTTGCGTGGTATCCGCTTTTGAATGGTTACTGTAGGAGCATCGTCGCGGTCTACTTCCGACTTTGCTTCCTGTAGGACCCGAAAGAAGCGTTCGGTTGGGTTCGCCATCTGCAGTACCACGGCCTGAGTGTCTCCTCGTGGTTTCACGTCGTACTCGACTCCGTCAAAGCCACTACGCCGCTTGAAGGTCGCCAAAATGGCCTCGACTTCGGGGAGCAGATGGACCGCTTGTTCATTCATAGATTTACGCCTCGCCGCTTCAGATAGCCCTGAGCGTCTTTCAGAAACTGCTGTACCAGCTCAGCTGCGTCGTTCACTCCCACTACCAGATCAGTGAGTCTCGCAGTGTGATCATAATCGCAGAGATTTCGATCGTCCCTGAGAGCGCCCAGACGATTGGCATACCGATTTCTGTTCGGGAAATCATCCGGGAGCGTCTCAATCCTCTTGTGGTCACTGGAATCCACCGAGTATTCGCCGTTTATGCATAACCTAACGGCCCGCGATACATTATAGGCGGCGTAATAGAGTCGCGAGATCTTCTGTCGCCATGAACGGTTGTTCTGACGGACCGCGAAGTGGTAGTGGCTCCGCCCGAGTACGTACAACTGGGCAACGTTCACGCAGATTTCGGTTTCGATCGCCGAGATTGCCCCAGCGTCGACGACATCCACGAGGTTTTCCTTGAGCTTCCGAACGTTGGCGCCAGCGCGAAGCAGGTGCGGTGATCTCATAATCGTGACGTGAGGGAATGATGCAACTTGCCTACGCTGCTTCTCAGCGATGTCACCACTTTACAGCTAATTCCGATTCCGCGCATCCTGCGCGAGTACGGGAGTTAAGCAGCCCCGGCGCGGCTCGGAGGCGCTTATTATGGACGTATGTCTAAACTGGTGTTCGAGGTTGTCCAGGAGGCCGACGGGGGTCACTGTGCCGAATGCCTAACCGAGAATATCTTCACGCCAGGTAATACGTGGGACGAATTGCGCAAGAACGCGGTCGAAGCCACATCCGGGTTCTTCTTCGACCGGCAAAGGCCTGAACGGGCCCGGATCCGCCTTGCCCGCGACTAAACCTTGCCCCCTCGCGTGAAGACTCCCTCCGCTCAGCAACCACTGCATCGTGGGTGTCATCATCCGTTTGGCGCTTTTCGCTCGGACGACAAGCCCCTGCGGTACACTGATGGCAAGAAACCGGCACTGCCTATGCCGCTGCAAATGGCTTCGTTTTGCAATCATGCTTTCCGCGGCTAGACAGAAAATTGGACTGATTTTCCTTTAAGTTACGCGCTGTCCCCAACTGGGATTGGCTTCGTTCCGTAAAATTACTGAAATCGCATCCTTGCTTCGCCGCCGTCCTCGCGCGGCACATAATTACGGAAGAACTGGCGAAGAAGAAATCCGCATCATCTCGGCAAGAAAGGCGAGTTCCCAAGAACGCGGTCTTTACGACCACCCTCAGTAACAAAGAGCGACGGGATCTCCTAAAGCTCGCGGGCAAGCCCGACTCGCAAATTGATTTCTCCGACGCGCCGGAAAGAAAGCCGTCCCCATCGGAGATTCACATCGGACGCTTTTACCGGCCGATCAAGCAACTCGTCAGTCTCCGTGTCGACGCGGATGTACTCGCGTGGTTTCGCGGCCGCGGAAAGCGGTATCAGACCTACATGAACGAAGTACTCCGCCGTGAGATGCAGACACACCCGCCCGGGCGACGAACTGCACATCCGCCCTCCTAGCCGCGGGCGTATAATACCTCCATCGCGCTGGAGGTGCTGGCCATGCCACGGGAGATCCCCATTTTCACAGTCCGCGAAACGCATGGGCGCGTGCTCCGGCCGGGTAATCGTTTGCTCGCGCATAGCCCCGAGGTCGGCTGGCGGTCGCTCTACGCGGCCATCCTGGAAGAAGCGCCGTTTCAGGCTACCGAGCCGGCTATCCAGCATCCGTCCCTGATCTATCACTTGACGCGGCCCACCGAAGTGACCCGGAAGATCGAGGGCGCCCCGCAAGAAACGGCGCTCATAGGGCCGCGGCGCATCTGCCTGACTCCCGGCGCGGCGACAACCAAGTGGCAGCACAGCGGGCATCCGGAGATCTTGCAGGTCTACCTGCGCCAGTCCATCTACGAGTCCGCGATCGGCGAGATGTATGGGTGCGATCCCGCCGCGGCGGTGATCGTGCCGCGGTTTGCGATTCTCGATCCGCTGCTGGAGCAATTGGCGATCGCCATCACGACGGCTTTGCGCGATGGCACAGCCGAGGACGGGCTTTATGTCGATACGCTGGCGCAGATGATGGCGGTCCACCTGGCGCGGCGGCATTCTTCGCGCTCGCGGTCGGTGCCGCCGGCGGCGGCGCAGAACATTTCCGGCTGGCGTATGCGGCGTCTCATCGAATTCATCGAGGCCCACCTGGAAGGCGATCTCAGCCTGGAGGCCATGGCCGCCGAAGTGAAGGTGAGCCCGCTATACCTGGCACGGGCGTTCAAGGCCGCCATTGGACAGTCGCCGCATCAGTACGTGCTCGCCCGCCGGTTGGAACGGGCCAAGGAACTGCTGCGGGGCACGGATGCGCCCATCGTGGAAGTGGCGCTCTCGGCGGGCTTTTCATCGCAGAGCCACCTTTCTAATTGGTTTGTGCGCCACGTGGGAGTGTCGCCCGCAATTTACCGGCGGCAGGGGCTTCACTAGTGTCAGTCGCAGTGTTACCGAGCCGTGACCGTAGAGAGCGGTCAAGAGGGTAATATGTCACTCAGTCGAGTTATACACACGATCGCGGGCCTGCTCATTCTGCTGGTCAGCGCACCTGCATTTGCCCAACTGGATCCCTCCGGCGAATGGGCGCCCCGGTTTCATGAGGACCAGCCCGAGCGCATCCCCGGTCCGGAGATCGGCGACTACCTGGGGCTGCCCATCAATGACGCTGCCCGCATGCGCGGCGATATCTGGGACGCGTCCTTACTTACTCTGCCCGAGCATCAATGCAAGCCGCATCCGGCCGACTACGGGCCGCGCGGGCCCGCGAATCTGCGCATCTGGAAGGAAGTGGACCGGGATTCACAGCAGCTCATCGCATACCACACGCACATTTCCTGGCAGGCTCCGGAGCGCACCATCTGGATGAATGGTCGCCCCCATCCCCCGGAGTATGCAGCCCACACCTGGCAGGGCTTTTCCACCGGCAAGTGGGAAGGCGACGTTCTGACGGTCTACACCACGCATCTCAAAATCGGCTGGATCCGGCGGAACGGGATCCCGCGCAGTGACAAAGCGACGCTCACTGAGCACTGGGTCCGGCACGACGATCTCCTGACACTGGTCAGCATAGTGACTGACCCTGCTTATCTGACTGAGCCATTCATTCGAACTACTGACTGGGTGCTTGACCCGCGCCAGGTCATCGCACCTTATCCTTGTGAACCTGTCACTGAGGTAGTTCGCGCACCCGGTGTGGTGCCGCACCACTTGCCGGGAACTAACACCTTCCTGGGTGAGTTTCCGGCGAAGTACAAGATACCTTCCGCGGCGGCGCGGGGCGGCGCGGAGACCATGTATCCGGAATACCAGCAGACACTCGCGAAGGCGGCCAAGTAAGATGCGCGGCGCCCTCTTACTGACATTGGCCGCGGTTGCGTATGCACAGCCCGACCAGAAAGCCGGTGGTTCGGAGATCCATGTCCTGCCGGTGCAGGGAAATATCTATATGGTCGTCGGCGATGGCGGCAATATCACTCTGCAGGTTGGCAAGGAAGGCGTTCTGCTGGTAGACACCGGACTCGCACAGATGAGCGATCAACTGCTGGCGGCCATCCGAAAAGTGACTGACAAGCCCATACGCTATATCATCAATACCCACGTGCACGCGGATCACACGGGCGGTAATGAGAAGATCGCCAAGGCTGGTATTACGATCACGGGTGGCAATGTGGCCGGTAATATCTCCGACGCGGGTGAAGGCGCAGCGGTGCTGGCGCACCAGACAGTGCTCAACAGGATGAGCGCCGCGCCCACCGCCAATCAGCCCGCCGTGCCCTTTGGCGCGCTGCCTACCGACACTTACATTACCGATGAGAAATCCATGTTCTTCAATGGCGAAGGGATTCAGATCATCCACCAACCCGCGGCCCACACAGATGGCGACAGCATCGTTTTCTTTCGCCGCTCGGACGTGGTGAGCGCCGGCGATATCTTCGTCCCCAGCAGTTACCCGATTATCGACTTGCAGCGCGGCGGCAGCATCCAGGGCATCATCAACGGGCTGAACCGCCTGATCGAGATGACCATTCCGGCGGAGAAGCAAGAAGGCGGCACCTACGTGATTCCCGGGCACGGGCGGCTGTGCGACCAGGCGGACGTAGTGGAGTACCGGGACATGGCCACCATTATTCGCGATCGCATCCAGGACATGATCAAGAAAGGGATGACGCTGGAGCAGGTGAAGGCGGCCAAACCCACCAGGGATTTCGATCCCGAATATGGCGCGACCACTGGTTTCTGGACTACGGACATGTTTGTGGAGGCTGTGTACCGAAGCCTAAGCCAGAAGAAGTAGCCCCTCGTCATACAATGGGAGATCGCGTTTGGAGGGATATATTGCGTTCGTTTTTGTGTGCCGCGGTGGCCGTGGTATTGCTGGCCGCTTCGGGCTGGTCGCAGAACCAGGTCAAACCGCTCGACAAGCCGGCCGTCGAAGCGTACGTGCGCAATCTGTACGGCCTGGAAAAGGGTGCGACGGTTCAGGTGAGCGACCCCAAACCGTCGTCCGCCGCCGGCTTTCGGGAAGTGATTGCCTCTATTTCGCTGGGAACGGTGCGCCAGGATATCCCGCTGCTGGTTTCCAACGGTGGATCCAAGATCATCCGCACTACTTCTTCCACGGAAATGGCCCACGTGCATTTCCTGCTGAATCACTTTCCGACCATCGGCTTTCTGGTTGGCCTCGGCCTGTACGTAGCGGCCCTCGCTACCAAGAGTAATGACCTGAAGCGCGCCAGCCTGGTGATCTTCCTGGGCATTGCGCTGGTGTCGATTCCCACGTATGTGACCGGCAACGCGGCGCAGGAAGCGCTTTGCATGACGACACCGGACGCGCCTTGTCCGGAACCCAGTATATCGCGCGCTGTAATTCAGGCGCACGAAGGCGCGGCCTTGCTGGCCATGGCATTTATGGAGCTCACGGGGGCCCTCGCGTGGCTTGGATTGTGGCAATTTCGACGGACCATGCGCGTGCCCGGCTGGAACGCGGTGGCCATTCTGTTGGTTGCTGTTGTTACGTTCGGCCTCATGACACGAGCTTCCAACATAGGCGGCGAAATCCGCCATCCCGAGGTGCAGTCCGCTCCGGTGGCGGCAACGGTTGGGCCGCCGCTAGCGCGCACCGTCGGCACATTCGTGACTGAGGTCTCGTGGATTTGGCCAACCTGCGAGACCTTGCATTTCGTCGGTCTGTGTCTCCTGTTCGGCGTTGCCCTGGTGGTCGATTTGCGCATGCTGGGCACGTTGCGAAGCGTGCCGTTTGCCGCCCTGCATCGTCTGCTGCCGTGGGGAATCCTTGGCTTTGGCCTGAATCTCATTACGGGCATGTTGTTCTTTGTCGGAGATCCCGGGCAGTACACGCAGAATATCGCATTCCAGTGGAAGCTCACTCTCATTTTGCTGGCGGGGATCAACGTCCTCTACTTCACGGTTTTCGACGCGCCTTGGGCGCTCAAGTCGGGCGACGATGCGCCATTCACCGCCAAATTCGCGGCTGCGTCGGCCATCGTCCTGGTAGTGGGGGTGATGTATTTTGGGCGCATGCTGCCCTTCCTGGGCAATGCCTTTTAAGCAACCCCCGCTCCCTCACGGTCGCGGCTCGGTAACGCCGCTACGCGTTTGCATGCCGTTACCGAGCCGCGACCGTCAGGGAGCGGGGGTTCAGTTACTTTTCGTTCGAGGTGCAGAATGCCTTTGGCCCTGACCGTCAGTCTGGTTGTGTTTGGCGTCGTCGCGCTGCTTGCGGTGGCGGGCTATCTGATCGACAAGAGTGCGGACCATGATGGAATTTCTTAAATCGATCGAGAATTTGAGCTTTTTCGCCTGGGTGCGCGAGTCCGGTTCCATCTGGGGGTACGCATCGATCCTGTTCCTGCACACCCTGGGGATGGCGATGGTAGCGGGTCTCAATGCCGCGATCGATCTGCGGCTCATGGGGTTTGCGCCACAGACACCCATCAAGCCGCTCGACCGGCTCTATCCTTATATGTGGGGCGGCTTCTGGATCAGCGCCGCCAGCGGCTCCATTCTGTTGGCTGCCGACGCTTCCACCAAGCTCACCAACCCGGACTTCCTCATCAAAATGGCTCTAATCGCGATAGCCATGGTGATCACTGTCAAGATCCGGAGCGGCGTGGTGCGGACTTCCGGCGCGTCATCCAACGGCCGGCTGCTGGCTGGCATCTCACTCTTCTGTTGGGTGGGCGTGGTCACTTCCGGCCGATTGCTGGCTTACGTCGGGACGGTCTCGGGCGCCTCGAGCCTGAGGCATCGATGACCCGAACTTATACCGCCATCACTAACGAGCTGGCCGACTACATCGGCAGTGTCACTCTGCGCGAGCCCGAGCCTCTGAAGCGCCTGCGCGAATCAACCAAGGACCACCCGCAGGCCTCGATGTGCTCCGCCCCCGAGCAGGTACAGTTTCTGCATCTGATGGCCGTAATGATTGGCGCGCGCAAGACCCTGGAAGTGGGCGTGTTCCTGGGATACAGCTCCGGATGGGTGGCGCTGGCCCTGCCGCCGGATGGCAAACTGGTGGCGTGCGAGCGGAGCGCCGAATACTCCGCCATCGCGCGCCGCACGTGGCAGGAGTTAGGAGTCGAGCACAAAATCGATTTCCGGCTCGGGCCGGCATTGGAGACACTCGATAGTCTGATCGCGGCCGGTCAGGCCGGCACCTTTGATTTGGTCTTCATCGACGCCGACAAAACCAACTACGCCAATTATTATGAGCGGGCCCTGGTGCTACTGCGAAAGGGCGGCTTAGTAGCGCTAGACAATGTGTTGTGGGGCGGGGCCGTGATCGATCCATCGATGGAAGACGCGGACACTCGGGCGATCCGCGCGTTCAACCAGAAAGTACACACGGATGCGCGCGTGGCGCTCAGCATGGCGACCATGGGGGATGGGTTGACGCTGGCTTGCAAGCTGTAATATAGTATATCCGTTACGGATGTACTCTCCGACTCCACTCACGCCGGCTGTTTTCCATATCCTGTTGGCCCTCTCTGACGGCGAGCGGCATGGCTACGGAATCATGCAGGAGGCATCGGCAAGAACTAACGGCAAGGTCATTCTGGGGCCGGGGACGCTCTATGGAACGATCAATCGTCTGTTGGAAGCCGGCTTGATTGAGGAAGCGGGCGAACGGAGCGATCCAGAACTGAGTGACGAAAGACGCCGATATTACCGGATCACGGGCAAAGGCCGGCGCGCCGCAGTGACAGAGGCCGAGCGCCTTCTGGGCCTGGTACACGTGGCGCGGGCCAAGCATCTGTTGCGGCCCGCGAGGGCTGTTTGAGAGGGGACTTATGAGTTTCTCCGAGAAAGTGTATCGTTTTCTGCTGCGGGCGTACCCACGCAATTATCAAGGCCGGTACGCGGAGCCGATGGAGCAATTATTCCGCGACCGGCTGCGGGAGGCGCACACGTTCGCTGACCTGGCAGTGCTTTGGGTGCGGACGCTGGCGGATTGGGCGGTCTCGGTGCCGGTGCGCTATTGGGAAGGAGCCAAGCCACACCCACACGTATTGAACTTTGATTCGCTGGATCCCGCCCGGCGGTGTCTCTTCCTTGCGCGTTCTGAAGCGAGCTCCTTTTCGCGCCGCGAGATCAAGCTGGAGCATTTGCTCCTCGGCATCTTGCAGCAGGAGCCGAACCTTGTCTCGGACGCGGGAGCGGTTGTGCGCGCCATCGAAGCTAATGAACCTGCGGGTCGCCGCATCCCACCTAAGGAGGACTTACGGCTCAGCCAGGAGACCGTCCGAGTGTGGGAAGCCGCAAAGGTGATCGCGCAGACGGCGGGGCGGCAGGAGGTCGCGCCGCGAGATCTGGCGGTGGGTATCTTGCGCGAGACGGACACGCTGGCAGCCCGTTTGTTGCGCGAACACACTCCCGGTCAATCTCAGAGACTCAGTGGCCTTGGCTGATCGTGTAAGTTGCGCCAAGCTTACAGGTATTTCGCCAGCCAATCCAACACTTGGCGCATGTGCTCGCGCGCGTCTTCGCCCTTCATGATCCAGTGGTTTTCCTCTGGGAAGATTACGAGGCGGCTGGGGACCCCGCGGCGCTGTAGCAGCTTGTACATTTCGAGGCCCTGGTTCACCGGCACACGGAAATCCTGCTCGCCTTGCGTGACCAGCATCGGAATTGAAAAATTGGCCGCGTAGGCCTCCGGGTTCTGATCGCGCCATACGCCTTTTTGTTCCCAGACCGGCCCGCCATTGCGGGTCTCCCAATAATACGAATCGTCGGTGGCGCCCCAGAAGGAAGTGTTGTCGGACAAGCCCGCGTGGCTCACCAGGACCTTGAAGCGTTTTGTATTCCCTTCGAACCAATTCATGAGATAGCCACCGTAACTCGCGCCTGCGGCGGCCTGGCGCGTGGCGTCGATGAAAGGAAACTGGCGGATGGCTTCATCGGCGGCCTGTTCGATCTCCGCGCTCGGTCCGCGCAGAATGTCCTTGTGAATCGCCACCGCGAACTCCTCGCCATAGCCCGTGGACCCGGTGTAGTTGGTCATCAGCAGCACGTATCCCGGAGTGGTGAGCAGATGGTAGTTCCAACGAACAAAAAATGTGTCTTTGATCATGTTGTGCGGGCCGCCGTGCGGGAAGACCAACAGCGGGTACTTCTTCGAAGCGTCGAACGCCGGGGGCAGCACGACCAGGCTTTGGATGCGCCGGCCGGCTTTCGAAGTAATCCAGAATTCGCGCGGGGGCTGCCAATCGATTCGCGCTATGCGCTCCTTGTTGAACTCGGTCAGAAAGCGGTTCTCGCCGGTCTTGGCATCCACACGCACCACATCGGCCGGATGTATCATCGATTGCCAATTCGCCACTAATACCGGCGCCGCCGCATGGGCCGGAATCGCCAGGCCGGAGTAACTGCCCTCCTTCACGGGAAAGGCGGGCCGCACGTCGCCACCATCCGCGGGCAGTTGGAAAACGCGGTCGTGGCCCTGGTCCTCCGCGGTCACATAGACGGTGCGGCTGTCGGGAGTGAATGCGATGGAGCCGACCGAACGGTCCCACTCGCCCGTTAGCATTTTCGGCGTTCCAGCTTGTGGCCAATCGATCTTCACCAGGCGCTCCAGGCTGTAGAGCGAGACTGCCTCGCTCTTTTCGCGAGTGGCGTAGAGAGCTTTGCCATCGGGCCGGAAAATCGCGTTGTGATAGCTATCGGGCCCCGAAGTGAGCGCCACCGGCTCGCCACCTTGCGCCGGCACGCGGTAAAGCTCGGTGGTAACCGGTGCGTTTATAGAGCGATTCAGATCGGCGGTCGCGGTGAAAACGATGCTGTTGCCGTCGGGGCTCCAGCGAGCGCCCAGACTCGATCCGCCGCCCTCGTCCAGTTCCCCTTCGAAGCCGGGCAGCGCGGCCAATTTGGTGCCCGCCAGCAGGTCCCGCGCTACGGCGCCTCCCTGCAAGTCTTGGACGAACACGTGAGGCCGGAGGTCGTCCAGCCAGCGATCCCAGAACCGAATCGGAAAACTGTCGAACACGCGGGCATTGTACTTGCGCGCTTTGCGTTCGGCCGCCATCTTGCGGTTGTCTTCGTCATTCTTCGCGCCCGAATAGACGCGGCTCTCGAAAAGAATCGCGTTGCCGTCCGGACGCCACTGCGGCTCCGAAGCGCCGGTGGAAAGATTGCTGACGCGCATGGCTTCTCCGCCATCGAGCGGAAGAATGTAGATCTGAGTGGTCTCGTCGCCCTCACGCTTGGTGGCGAACGCCAGGCGCGTGGAATCCGGCGAGAAGACCGCGCCGCTCTCCGGAGCCAGAGTGCTGGTGAGCCGACGCGGCGGCGTGCCCCCATCCAGAGCAACCAACCACAGGTCCGACGCGGTTTTGGCGGCGTCGTAGGATGGCTCCATCACAGAAGTGACGGCCCACTTGCCATCGGGACTGACTTCGGGGGCACCCACGCGCTTCATGAGCCAGACATCCTCATGCGTAATCGGGCGCTTCTGCGCCATTAGAGCTGAGGAAAGAAGAGCCAGCGCAATCACGGTTCGCATGCGAGGATCTTAGCAAATTTCAGTCGACCAGCCCGCGGCGGACGGCGGAACTGGTGCGCGATCGGAGGGTGGAAACGGTGGCGATTTGCTCCGTGCCGATGGTACGGCTGATCGATTGAGTTTGGCTTCGTTTTTGGGCTCGGTTTGCAGGGTCCGCTTTGGTTTCAATGCGTTGGCGTCGCAGAATGGGTTCGTTTGGTAATTTTGCTAAGAAGGAACCATATCAACAGGTGGCAATGACGTGCCTCCGATTTACATATAGCATGGAGAGGCGGCGCCGGCCTGACGCAGATACAGCTATGTCATGAGAAACAGGGGAGTTGTTGCGGTGAGTTTAGGGGTCATCGAAGAGGCTTGGTCAGTCCATGGGGAGAAAGGAGGCATGGCGAGCCATCACGGCCCTTTGACAACCGCTTCCTTCGGTCGCGGCTCTGTAAGGGTCTTATAACTGTTCCGCGGGACAACACTCAGCACGGCCACTTCCGGAAGTTGGGGCGCGGACTAGTCAGGTGTCCCAGCTATTTCGTTACAAACCACGTGCCAAGATGAGTCTTGGCACGGCAGACACGATTGTCCGCGCCACATCGCGCCGGCCATTACGGTCTGCGCCGTGAGCACATGGCCTACTTAGCGAGATGAGCGGGATGGCGGGCTGCGGATCGGCGTGGGAACTCGCGGCCGAGCTTCTTGAGCCAGCGTAGCTCCGTCCGCAGTTGATCGATGTCGAGGCTGAGCATCCACACCGCCTCGTGGAAGCGGTGCCCGACCTCTTTGCGAACCGCCTGCAGGATTTCCTGTTTGCGTGAGAGTTGGCCCTCCAGAAACTTCTGCCGCAGACGGAGCTGCTTAAAGAAGACGCCAGGACGGCATTGCCAGGAGAGAGCGAGCCAAGTCAGGAATGCGGGACGCTCGCTCTGATCGGTCCATTGCTCGCGCTCCAAAGCGTCGGCCAACGCCACGCGCCCGCGAGCAGTGGTTTCGAAGACGCGGCGCTCGGGGCCGCCGGCATCATCGTCAGTTTCGGCGGAGCGTATGAACCCAAGCCGTGCGAGCTTGTCGAGCGAATAGTACACCTGCGGTCGCGAAACCCCTGCCCAGTCGCGAACCTGGCGAAATTCCAGCAGGGTGTTGGCCTGGTAGCCGTGCATGGGGCGCTCGGCAAGGAGGCTGAGCAGCACAAGATCCGGCGTAGTTAATTTTTCGCTTGACACAGTCTTCATCTTCCACTAGTCTAATTGAGACTAGTGGCGTTACAAGGAGGAATCTGGCGATGACGGCACAGGAGAAAACCATGACAGTGATGAGATTAACCCCGAATCTGTGCACGGACGATGTGGAGTCCTGTGTAAAGTTCTGGGTGGAGCGGATGCATTTCGAAATAACCGCGGAAGTACCCGACGGAGGACGGACCGTATTCGCCGCTCTGCAGAAGGGGACTACTGAACTGATGTACGGGACTTACGCCAGCCTGGAAAAGGATCCGGACGTCGCGAAGTCCTATCAAAGAGGCACGGGATTCTTATTCATCGAAGTGGACGATCTGGACGCGGTGGTCGACGCGATGAAAGGTGTCCCGACCGTGGCGCCGGTACACCAAACGTTTTATGGGTCGACAGAGTTTACGTTGAAGGACCCGGCCGGCCATCTGATCACCTTCGCGCAGTTCGCCAAGCCTTAGAACTGGGCAGGGCATGCGGAACGCACGTCCCGTGGCCCCGCCCCACGTCACGCCTTTAGTCGACCAACCCATGGCGCACGGCGAAGCGCACCAGCTCGTTGATGCTGTGCAGGTTCAGCTTCTCCATGATGCGCCCGCGGTGGGCGTCCACCGTGTAGACGCTGAGATTCAGGACCACGGCGATCTCCTTGTTAGTCTTGCCTTCCGCCAGCATCTGCAGCACTTCGCGTTCGCGGCTGCTGAGCAGATCGATGGGATCGCTCACATGCTTCCGGTAGTCGTCCAGCACCGCGTTGGAAATAGCCGGGCTGAGATAGCCTTCACCCCTAGCCACCGCGCGCACGGCCGACACCAGATCGCCGGCGTCGGAATCCTTCAGCAGATAGCCGCGAGCGCCAGCGCGCAAAACCTCCCGCACATAGACCGAATCCTTGTGCATGCTCAGCGCGATCACGCGGGTGTGGGGCACCGAACTGGTCACGCGCCGCGTAGCTTCGATGCCGTTCAGCTCCGGCATGGCGACGTCCATCACCACGATGTCCGGTTTTAATTGTTCGACTAGCTCGACCGCCTCGCGCCCGTTGCCGGCTTCCCCTACGATCTCCATATCCGGCTGCGCGCCGAGGATCATTTTGAAGCCCTGGCGGACAACCGCGTGATCATCCGCCAGTAGAATGCGAATAGTTTTCATGCCGGATGGGCGCCCGTACTTCAATTAGAACACCCTCGCCCGGACGGGACCGCACGCTCACATCCCCGCCGGCGCTACGTGCTCTCGCGCGCATGCCGATCATGCCCATGCCTTTGCCGTTGGCTTCGGCCGCCGCTGGAAGACCGCGGCCGTCATCTTCGATCGAAAGGCAAATCTCATCGCCGCGGGTTTCGAGTTTCATGCGGACGTGCTTCGCGCCGGAGTGGCGCGCTACATTGGTCAGCGCTTCCTGCGCAATGCGGAACAGGTGAGTCTCGGTCTCATCAGGCAGCCGTCCGGAGTAGTGCGATTCGAGATCCACAGTAATGCCGGTGCGCGTTTGGAATCCTTCCGCGAGCCAGCGCAGCGCCGCTTCCAAACCGAAATCGTCGAGGATCACGGGACGCAATAGCTGCGAGAGCTGCCGCACGTTTCCGATTGCTTCATCCACTAAGCGCAAGCAATCCTGCACGCGCTCTGGCTTGGCGTGGGCGCCCGATTCAAGGGCCGACAGGTTGGTCCGGATGGCCGTGAGCGCCTGGCCCAGCTCGTCATGCAACTCGTGCGAAAAGCGCCGCGCGGTGGCCTCCTGGTCCTCCAGCATATGCCACGAGACCCGCCCCAGCTCGGCCGTCTGCCAATCCATTCTGCGGATCAGAAACGACACCAGGCGCACCGTGAACGCCGCGAAGATTAAGCCCAGGAGGACGCTGGCGGAAGCGATCAGGTAGGAGCTCTGCAACAACTGCGAAGAGCGGCGGCCGATCTGAGCCTGCGCCGCGTTGGTCTTTCGGTAGTTGGCAGCCAGCAAGCGGCCGATCACCGCCACGAAAGCTTCGTGATCGCGGAAGAGCTCTACGGTGGCGTAGGTCTCCGTATTGTCATCGCCCAGCAAGCGCCGCGCCTCGGCCGAGAATGCCAGGGAGGCCTGCTGCAAGCGGGTCCAAAGATCGTGCTCGGTAGTTTGCGCTCCTTCGGCGGAGATGCGGTTGATATTGCGGTCAGCCTCGTCGAGTTGCCCCATGATTTGCGCGTAATCCACCGATTCCGGATCGCGCGCCATTATGGAAAACACTTCCCTCACACTGGTCTGCTGGTGCTGCAATTCATCGATGAGGCGATTGGTAACGGCTTGCTCGCGGACGATATCGGCCGCACTCGCCTGAATGGAGCGGATGCTGCGCACGCCCACCACCGCTGCTGCCAACAGCAGCAGCATCACCACGCCGAATCCGCCGAGCAGGACGCGGAAGATGTTCTGATGCGTGATCTGACGCTGGAACATGGATCGCCGTATTCAGTATCGCGCCGAGGTCGCCGTTGGGCCATCCCGAAGACGGGTTAAGAACCAATCCTAATAAACATTAACCGCGATACGCCCCAATTCGGCGCCTTCCATAGCCTGCGCAGGCTATCGTAATTCCGGTCGTTCCGCCGCAAGATGGGATTGTGAGCGGGCAAAAGGGCCCGCCAGGGAGAAAAGGAACCATGAAAAAGACTTTGCTTGCGATCGGGTTGGCCGTTGCCACCATGCCGTTGACATTTGCCGCTCAGGCCCCTAGCGCGCCCGCGGCCAACAACACCAACGCACCGGCTACCACCGGCGCCAAGACCACCAAACACGTCAAGAAAACCCACAAGACGAAGAAATCGACGACTCCGGGCAGCAATGCGCCCGCTGCCAAGCCGGCGCCAGCGAAGTAGCTCCGTCTGTTGGCTAGCCCCGCGTGCCCGGTAGAGGGCGGCGGGGCTTTGGTTTTTGCAGGGCTTGGCCCTGCCCCTGGAGTTTGGACATTTCGATTCCAGTAAGCGCACCGGCGGCGAAGACCGCCGGCGTTACGTAGCGCTGGCGATCTTGTCGCCGGCACGCCACTGTGCTTTAGCGCGGCTCTTTTATGTTGATGGTGCCGCGGCAGACCCGCGAGCCGCAGCGGCAACGCACGCGTTCGATCTTATCCGAGAATAGGTAGTCCACCGTCAATTCCTCGCCGGGCCGGATCACGCGCTTACTCATATAAAGGATGTGTCCGCGCATAATCCGGGTGATGAGATTGGGTTCGCAACTGTGATTGATGATCTCTGCGCCGCTCCCGCCGAAGGCCCCGTCGATGGTCCAGTAGTTGTCCAGCGTGAACAGATAGGTGACGTTACCCTGCCCGCGCCGCTTGGTCTCCCGCCGACTGATCCTTTCGCCGGTGTACTCGATTACCTTGCGCCCGCTGGGGATTCGCTCCCGCGTATAGACGCCCCACCGATGGATGCTCGACTCCCGGATCTCCAGCCGGTAACGGGTATGCCGGGGATCGATGATAGCGGATTTGACCAGTGCGGTTGCCATTTTTTTCGTCATTGTACCGGATCGCGGCAGCCCGTGGACGATCATTTTTCGGGTGCGGAATCTTCCTACAAAAAAGTCCTATTACATAAATAAAAAAATCCAATTACGCCTATAGAAACGTTGCGTTTAAAACGTCTCGCACGCCATACGAGAATTGAGGGTATATTAGAAGCCCAAACTCAAAATGGGTTCCATGATGAAACCTCTGATCAAGCTCTGTCTGCTCTCACTTGCAACCACGCCCGCCGCCCTTTGGGCGCAGGCTAACCCCGATATTCAATCCAGACTGACGGCCGTAGAGGCCGCTGCCAAATCCGCGCAAAGCGCCGGTGACAACGCCTGGATGTTGGCGTGTTCCGCGCTGGTGCTGTTGATGACCGGTCCCGGCCTGGCGCTGTTCTATGGAGGCCTGGTCCGCCGGAAGAATGTGCTTTCCACCATGATGCACAGTTTCGTCCTGATGGCTGTGGTCACGGTGATCTGGGCGGTGGTCGGCTACAGCCTGGCCTTCGGAGGCGATTCCTCGTTTATCGGGGATCTGCGGTTCGCCTTCCTAAGCGGTGTCGGCAGCGCTCCCAACGCCGATTACGCCCCCACCATCCCGCACCAGACCTTCATGATCTACCAGCTCATGTTCGCGATCATTACGCCGGCGCTAATTTCAGGTGCTTTTGCCGAGCGCATGAAATTCAGCGCGATGCTGCTGTTCATGACCCTCTGGGCATTGATCGTGTATTTCCCGATGGCGCACATGGTATGGGGCAAAGGCGGCCTGTTCAGCGCATCCCTAGGAGGCAAAATTCCCGCCTTCGATTTCGCCGGCGGCACGGTGGTGCACATCACGTCGGGTGTTTCCGCGCTGGTTTGCGCCCTCTATTTAGGAAAGCGCATCGGATTCCCGAGTGACGCCATGAAGCCGCATAACCTGGTGCTCAGCGTGATCGGCGCCTGCCTGCTGTGGGTGGGATGGTTCGGGTTTAACGCGGGAAGCGCGCTGAATGCGTCCGGGCTGGCCAGCAGCGCCTTCGTGGCAACCCACTTCGGAGCCGCCGCGGCTGCTCTCGGCTGGATGCTGGCGGAGTGGCTCCACAACGGAAAGCCGAGCATGCTCGGTGGCATTTCGGGTTGCGTAGCCGGCCTGGTGGCCATTACTCCGGCCTCGGGTTTTGTTCGTCCCTTCCCCGCGCTGGCCATCGGGTTCGCTGCCGGCATCGTCTGCTTCCTGATGGTGACCAAGGTGAAGCAGAAGTTCGGCTATGACGATGCGCTAGATGCTTTCGGCGTGCACGGCATGGGCGGAACGCTGGGCGCAATCCTCACCGGGGTATTTGCGACCAACGCGGTGAACGACGGTTTCAAGGATAGTTCCGGCAAGCTGCTGCCGCTCGGCTGGGTGGATGGCCACGCGGGCCAGATCGTTAACCAACTCATCGCCGTGGCCGTCTCGTGGGGCATAGCGATTGTCGGAACCATCATCATCATCAAAATTTGCGACGTGGTTTTGGGAGTGCGTGTTCCCAAGGAACAGGAGGTGCAAGGGCTCGATATCTCGCTACATGGAGAAGAAGGATATATCTTGGAGTCGTAACCGCTGGATGATTGTGCGGTAGCTTAGGAGATGACCATGAAGAAGATCGAAGCGATCATTCAGCCATTTAAACTGGACGAAGTGAGAGAGGCCCTGAAGGGCATCGGAATTGACGGCATGACGATCAGCGAAGTCCGCGGCCATGGGCGCCAGAAAGGCCATAAAGAGGTCTACCGCGGGCAGGAATACAACGTGGATCTGCTGCCGAAAGTGAAACTGGAAATGGTGGTTTCTGACGCGCGGGCCGACGAAGTGATCAAAACGCTCGGCGGTGCGGCGCGCACTGGCAAGATCGGCGACGGGAAGATCTTCGTCTACGATGTCATGGAGGCCGTTCGCATTCGAAACGACGACCGTGGGGAATCCGCACTCTAGCGCCAGCCCGGTACCGATTCAGCAGGAATTCCTGGCTACCGGTGATTCGGTCCGGGCTCTCGCCCAGCGGACCGCAGAGGTGGACTACGTCGTAACGGAAGCCGCGTCCAGCCTCTTGTTCTCCGCGGCGCCGCTGGGCGTCGCCGTTTTGGCGGTAGGCGGATACGGCAGGCGGCAGCTCTTCCCCTACTCCGATGTCGACGTGCTGTTGCTGTTCGAATCGGAGAAACTCGCGCTGGCCAGTAAAGATGCCATCGCGCCATTTCTGCAGCGGCTTTGGGACAATCGCATTCGGGTCAGCCATTCGGTGCGCACTCCCGCCGAGTGCACCGAGGTGCACGACCGGAACATCGAGCTAAACATCAGCCTGCTCGATCAACGCTATCTAAGCGGCGACCGCGCGTTGTACGCCAAGCTGGTGGAGAAACTGCCGCGCTTTATCACCGGAAACCGCGACGCCCTGATTCGCAATCTCTCGCAGCTCACGCGCGAGCGCCATGGCAAGTACGCCAACACGTTTTATCACCTGGAACCCAACGTCAAGGAGACGCCCGGCGGTTTGCGGGACTATCAACTCCTTTGCTGGCTGGAACAGATGCGAACCACGGAGCCTTCCCGCCTGGGGAGTGCCGAGCCGGGGCCAGAATTGCAGCAGGCGTTTGGCTTCCTGGCGCGGCTGCGCTGTTATTTGCATTGTGAGTCGGGCCGCGATAACAACGTTCTTACCTTCGACGCGCAGGATGCCGCCGCCGAGCAGTGGAAGTTGGCGGACGCGGCGCACTGGATGCGGGAATACTATCGGCACGCGCGCAACATTTATCGCGCGGCGATGCGCCAACTGGAAGCGAACGAGGCCCAGTCCAGCCGGCTGTTCTCGCAGTTTCGTGAATGGCGTTCGCGCCTGGCCAACGCCGATTTCAGCGTGCATCGGGAGCGCGCGCATTTCCGCTCGCCGCAGGCTCTGGATACGGAGCCGGAGGTGCTGCTGCGTCTATTTGAATTCGTGGCGCGTCATGGCATCCAGATCTCTCTGGAAGCCGAACAGCAAATCGATGCGCGTCGCGCGAAATTGCGCGCGTGGTTTGCCGAGCCGCGGCCTATCTGGCCCGCGCTCAACGCTATTTTTTCATTGCCGCATACTCCCCTGGCGATTCGCGCGATGCACGAAACCGGCATGCTCACGATTCTGTTTCCCGAAATGGAGCGGATCGAGTGCCTGGTAATCCGCGATTTCTTTCACCGCTACACAGTTGACGAGCACACCCTGGTGGCTCTGCAAAACTTGTGGAGCCTGCGCAACGCCCAGGACTTGCCGCTGAAACCCTACGGCGACCTGTTGCGTGAAATGCAGCAGCCGGGCGCGCTGGTGCTCGCGGTGCTCCTGCACGACTCCGGAAAAGGGACGCCCGGTGAAGGCCACGTGGATGCGTCGGTGCGCCTGGCCAAAGCCGCCATGGCGCGCATACAGACCACGCCGCAGCAGCAGGAAATGGTGCTGTACCTGATTCAGAAGCATCTGGAACTTTCCGCGGTGATGCAGTCTCGCGACCTGTTTGACCCGCAGACTATGCGCGATGTCGCGCACCAGGTGGCGACCGTGGAACGCCTCAAGGCGCTCACGCTGCTGACTTATGCCGATATCAGCGCGGTGAACCCACATGTAATGACCCCTTGGCGGGCGGAGCAGTTGTGGCAGCTTTACCTGATGGTCTACAACGAGCTCACGCGCGAACTGGAAAGCGAGCGCATCGAAGTCGAAGCCTCGGGCCCGCCGAAGCGGCTCGAATTCCTGGAAGGCTTCCCCACGCGCTACCTCCGGACCCATAGCGACACCGAAATCGACGAGCATATGGCACTGGAAGAGCGGAGCCGGAGGCGCGGGGTGGCCGTCGAAATCCGCAAGTTGGAATCGGCCTACCAGTTGACCATGGTGACCACGGCCGACCGGCCGGGACTCTTCGCCGCTGTGGCCGGGACGCTCTCCAGCTTCGGGATGAACATCCTGAAGGCCGAGGCGTTCGCCAACCGCCGTGGTCTGATTTTGGACACTTTCACCTTCGCCGATCCCTCACGCACGCTGGAGCTGAATCCTAGCGAAAGCGACCGGCTCCGGAGCACCACGGAACGCGTGATCGCCGGAAAGACCGACGTCCGCGAGCTCCTGAAGAATCGGCCGAAACCTGTGCCGCCCAGCCGCAATGCGCGGATTCAGACACGGGTAGTGTTCGACGGCGCCGCCAGCAGCACCGCAACATTGGTTGAGATTGTGGCTGAGGATCGGCCGGGCCTGCTCTACGACCTGGCGTCGGCGTTCTCGACGAACGGCTGCAATATTGAAGTGGTGCTCATTGATACCCAGGCCCACAAAGCGATTGACGTGTTTTACGTGACCGCCGGCGGGAGCAAGATTGAAGTAGCTCAGCAACAAGCGCTGGAAGAGGGCTTGCGGCGAGCGTGTGAGGCTGCGGGGTAACAACCCCCCTGGCGCACGCACTCCTGCGTGCAGCGTCGACATTCGTGTCGACGCGTAGTTTTGCCGAGCGAAGAAGGGTCGAGAAGAGCCTCGACCCTGCACGCAGGAGTGCGTGCGCCACAATCTCTAGCGTTGTTGTCGCGTGAGGCTTTTATACGCCGCCTCCACAAACATGTCCGTAGTCCAGGCTCCCGTCGTCGCGCCGTACTCAGGATCGTAGTCCCTGGTTGGCCGCGCGGCTTTCACCTGTTCCAGGGTCAAACCCTTCTTAATCAGAGCTTGAATCCGGTCGCGGAAGATCGTGATCATGTCACGGTATTCCACCACGTCGAACTCGTCGCAGATGCGTCCGTGGCCGGGGATCACGTAAGTTCCGCCCTCTTCATGATGCGCTGGAATGGCCAGATCGAGGATGCGATTCAGGCCGTCGATCACCCCTTGAATGCTGCCCCCGCGTTTTAAGTCGATCACCGGATAACTATCGGTCAGGAAGAGGTCACCCGCGCTGATCACATCCGACTTCCGGAAATACACGATGGTGTCGGCGTCGGTGTGCGCGGCGGGGATGTGAAACATCTGGATGCCCTCGCCGTTGAAATAAAGCTCCTTTTCGTCGCCGATGTAGGTATCGGTGGGCCATGCGGTAGTGGGCCTGGCCGGGTGATCGCCATCGGGCGCGCTCATTCGATCGAGGACTTTTTGATGCGCCAGGATGGCCACGGTCTGAGTGGCAGTGGCGCCGGGCGTATTGACCACCGACACCTCTGTTGCCGATCCGAAGACTTTGGCCAGGTACTCGTTCCCGCCGGTGTGGTCCAGATCGGCCTGCGTGTTGATGATGTACTTTACGGGCTTCGCGGAGAGCTTCCGTATAGCCGCCAGGACCTTGTCGGATTGCGACGCAACCCCTGTATCCACCATCACCACACCCGATGGGCCCACCTGCAGCGTGATGTTGCCACCCGTGCCTACCAGCATGTAAATGTTGCCCTGCACCGGCAGCACCTCGACGTCGGCACTGGGCGGGCTTTCGCTCGGCTGCCCTTGCGGGATTCCCCCCAGTCCGCTGCCGAATACGCCCACCTTCGGGAGAGCCTTCAACGTTGTCTGGTACTCCGGATAAGTCTGGTCCGCACCGCCCAGCGCAGTCTCCTCGGGGATGCCGTAGCGCGTGGGAAATTCTTTGAGGAATGGATTCTCGCCCGGCAGGAAATTGGGGACTTCGCCTTTCGGCCGCCCGGTAATCTCCTCCACGTATTCACAAGGCCACAACCAGTTGCCCGGATCGCGCTCCGCCATCACGAAATCCTCGGTCTTGATGAGCGTCTCGGTCATGTAAACCGGGTCCGTGATGAGCGAGACGTGCGTCAGGTAGTTGCCGTGCCGGATGAAATGTTCTACCAGGGTGGCGCGGTCGCTTTCCGGAAGGCCGTTGCGCCGCAGCCAGCCCATCTTGAGGTGAGTGGTGTTGACGGTCAGTATGTCGCCCTCCCATTTTCCGGTGGAGAATCCCATGAAGGTGTGGGCCGCATTCGGAGAGGGGTGCGGGCGGCCGTCCATCCAAATGGTGCGCGACTGTTCGTAAGTGCTGATGTAGTTGCGGATGGCGATTACCTGTTGCGTCTCCGGATCTTTTTCTTCCCAGATGCGCAGGCTGAGCGGCCCGCGGTAAATGTAGGAGACGATGTGCACGCGGCACTGGTGCTCTTGCAGCGTCAACCGCGAAGAGTCCCAGCTCTCGCCGCGCAGGCGGGCGGCATCGTTGATGGGAAGCCCGAGGTAGTCACCCAGATCCGGACCCGGCCCGCGCTCGATCTGGTCTTCGTGCTGCAGCGCGATCCAGTCGCCCGACAAGAGGATTTGTGCGCCGGCTGGCAGCGCGACCGACAGCAGGAGAGCAGCAGTGAGTTGATTCATCTTCCTGAGAGAATACAACAATCGCGGAATATGCTGCGGGTTAGTGACCGTTGCGGCCTTGGCGATCGATGAATCTCTGCAGCTTCTCTTCCGTGCATAGCTGCGCATCCACCAGAGCGTTGATCTTTTGATTGGTTTCGGTTTGAAAGTTCACCAGAAGCTGCATGCCCTGCTGGAGCAACTTGGTTACGCCATCCATCCGCCTGTCAATAGCATCCATGTGTGCCGCTTGAGCATCCAAGTGCGCTGCCTGCTTAGCCTGCATTTCCAGGATGAACTCTATGTTTCTCTCGACGTCCATAGTCGCAGATTACACCGTGACCCTTTTCGTCATCGCACCACCACCTTATCCGTTCCCTGGTTGTCGTAGTCGTCTTGCACGCGGACGGCGACGGTGTGCTCTCCGGCAGAGGCATCTACATTGAGTTCGTAATCGAGCTCCTGTGAATCCGACAATCCGCCGGTGGGCGAGACCACCGTCCAATCGCCGCCATCCAGCGAGTATTCGGCCTGCGCGATATCGTTCAGCGCATCGGCCGCGTGCCAGCGGATCTGTAGTTTTCCTGCATTGCGCGTAGCTGCCAGGCCCGTGATCTTGGGCGGGGTATTGTCGATCAGGAACGGTTCGCTCTCCAGACGCGCTGTGAGAGCTTCGCCCGGCGGATTGGACGGTGCGTCCGAGGCCGTGATGCGCAGCCGGTACTCGCCATCCGGAAAGGCCGTCGAGTCCCAGGAAAAGTATTTCTCCGTCACCTTGTCCTTCAGCGGCTTCCATTCCGTTTCGTTGACGCCGCGAATTTCCACGGTGTAGATCAGGGCATCGTCGTTGGGATCCGAAGCCAGCCATCGTGCGCCAAGGAAGCCCTTGGCCGGTTGCATGGCGGGAGTCGTGGTAGCGGGCGTCTCGAGTGCGGCGGTCCGCGCCTCGGTGTGCTGCGGTCTTCCAATCAAAGGCGGCAGGGAAAGAGTCTGGGGATTGGAAGAGCTGGATGGAGGCGGAAATTTATAGTTGGCCGGCGTGATTTCGATCTGCTCCACGCGCGGCTCGACATTCCTGGGCAGGTAGGCCACACCTACCGATTCGAGCGCCGGCGAAGCGCCCGCGGCTGCGGTCAGAGTCGCCCTCCATTGCACAAACCGCGCCGCCGGTGAAGTAACGCGGCCGCCCTTCACTGAGGTGATCGCGTCCGACCAGGGGCTCCAGTTCTTTTGCGGCTGATCGAGGTTGCCGCTGCGCGTCTCAATGGCAATGCGGCCGCCGTTCAGTTTGCCTTCGAAGCTCACCCGCCCCCACTGTGTGTACATGCCCGCGTCGAAGACTTCGCTTTCGATCGTCCCTTGCTGTTCCACGGCGGAATCGATCTCATACACTTTGCCGACATTCCCCGTAACCGCGTACAGGCGGCCGCCCGCGCCAGATTGGAAAGCGGTGACCTGAGTTACCGGCAAGGTCAGCACGTTGGTGTAGGTGGTCGGTGAATCAATCCGGAAAATATTGCCGCGGTTGCCGGCGCCCAACAATACGCGGCCGGCGCTATCGAAAGCGATGGCGTAAACGAGATCCTGGCCGCTAGTCCAAATACGCCGCGGCCCTGCGGCTGAGTCAATGCGGTACACGTCGCTGCCGCCGATAATCCTCACGGGAGTGGCCGTGGCCGGTGCCGGGGCGCCGGGCCGCCCATTGGCTTGCCCTCCGCCTAATGTCACGGTTAATTGCGCGGGAGGCGCGGCAGGGGCCCCAGCTCCCTGGGGAACCAAACTACCCGCCTGTCTCGACCCCACACCGGAGGCATAGATCGCCCCGTCACTTCCTACGGCCACCGCCGTCACTTCCTGCTTCGACGTCTGGTACAGTACGAATCCTTCGCCCGCGGGCGAAACGCGCAGCACCAGGCCTCCCGGCGCGGTGCCCACAATTACGTCGCCCTTGGGATCAATGGCCAGCGAGCGGACGTGGGTTTCCTCGCATTGAAAAAAGACTTTGCCCTTGCCATCGGGCGTGACGCGGTGAATCTCTCCCGGATCGCCGGTGGCCACGAACAAGTTGTCCTGGCGATCCAGCGCGAGCGCCCAAATATATTTGGCCTTGGGATCGTAATAGACTTCCGGCTTGCCATTCCCGGACACCCGGTAGACCTTGCCGTCGGGTGCTGTGGCGATATAGACGCGGTCCTTGGAATCGACCGCGATGGCGTGTATTTCGAGCGCGTCCAGTTCGGCCTCGACCTTACCCTTGCCATCCGCTCCGATGCGGTATAGCTTAGCCCCGCTGCCTCCGCCCGTGTACAGGTTGCCTTTGGAATCGCGCGCGATGCTCCACAGATACATGGCGGAGGAGTCGTAAAACTCCTTATATCGGGGTGCCAGAGTCAGCACGCCGTCGCTGCGCAGGGACAGATTCTTGATGGCGCCTTTCTGGAAGCTGGCGTAGTCGTCCTCGGACCAGGTGCGGGTCTGGCCCGCGAATAAAACGGAAGACAACGCGAAAACCAGCAGCATGCGTGGGGCAGCGCCATGCGCTGCCCGGCCACTGGGCAGCGCATGGCGCTGCCCCACTAAAGCAGGAAGATATTGCATGTAATGTTTGAATCCAACCACTAATTCACGTGGATGCGGAGCGAGTAGCTGCCGGTTACCACGTAATCGAATGGCAACGCCATCTGCTCCGTAGCAGTTTCAGGTGAGGTAACAATGCTCCGGTTCGACACCCGTCCGGCCTGCATCACATTCAGCACCGACGAAGGCAAGCTCGGAAGCGTCTTGTCGTCCAGATAGGCCGTGGGATTCGGCTCGACCAGCGAGACGTAAAGTTTGTTGTTCGAGCGTTCCTGATTGATCAGCGAAACCGTCTCCGGCAGATCGAGGAAGCGATTGGCCGCGCCTGCGATGCTCTGCAGGCGATTCACGGTATCGGCATCGCTCAGCAGAATGCGGTGATCGCCGCGCGCGATGCCCGCCGGAATGCGGACCTTAAACTCGCGCTGGATGGTATCGCCACGATAGGGGCGCAGAAAAACCTTCACCGGGACCTCGTCGCCGGGCTGCACGTCCGGAGTGCCCACCCAGGCATTTTCGATGCTGGCCACGCGGCGTTCTGGAAGCAGATCGACGGTCACGCTCACACGCTTGATATCCGGCGTTTTCACGTTGTTCAGGTAAAGGCGGCTGAACTTGTCGCCCCACCAGTTCGCCAGCGCCATGGGTGCCGGAATGGGCAGTTCGCCGGACGCCTGCATGGTGGATAAGGAAAGATTGCTCTGGCCATTCATCTCGACTTTTCCCGCCAGGCGGTAGGTGGCCTCATCGGCGAACTCGTTGAGATCCGATAGCGTGTTGGCCAGCGTCAGCATCATCAGGCTGGGCGTCCACTTCTGCTGCACAAACACGTTGAAGTGGAAATTTTTCTCGCGGGCCACGCTCTCGTTTTCGTTGAGTGCGCGCACCGTTACGGTGACCGGGATCATGTCCGATTGCGCTCCCAAAACGCCCATGA
>Ga0182024_10003005_pt1 | contig 40891 bp, 40 predicted proteins | sample P32metaG_FD_120480 | JGI IMG/M metagenome (GOLD analysis project Ga0182024, IMG submission 120480) | Permafrost microbial communities from Stordalen Mire, Sweden - P3-2 metaG (Illumina Assembly) | ecosystem: Environmental > Terrestrial > Soil > Wetlands > Permafrost | place: Sweden: Stordalen...
AATCCGGCTACACACAAAGTACGCAGTTTACAAAGGGTCAAGGCGGTGAAACAACCCTCGACACCCAGAACAAAGGTGACTATCAGGTTGATTGGCAGAAAGGGCAAAAGCCGGTCGTAACGCAGACGTCACCCGGTTCAACGTCGGCATCGACGCAGGCTGCTCACAGCTCAGCAGCGCCCACCAACGCCGCCGCTCCAACACCGACAACCACTTATCCAAGTTCTTCGAGTTATCCGACAACGGCTTATCCAAGCACTCCGACGAGCTATCAGACAACGGCTTATCCAAGTACTGCGACGAGCTATCCGACAACTTCGACGGCTTATCCGACAACAACTTATCCGACTACTCCCACAACCATCGCTGCACCGGTGATGTACACAACCACCGCAACTCAGCCACCGACCTACCCGACTCAACCGACAACTTCTCCTACCTACATAATGCCGTTGCCGACAGCCTACCCAACTGCCTATCCAACCAGCACCTATCCAACCAGCACAACTGTCACGCAGCCCACATACATTGTCCCACCTACGACAATGCCGCTTCTGACAGAGCTACGAGCACTCCGCTTCCAGCATCGCTCTCAACAGGCCGCCCAGCAGCAAGTCGCCCAGCAGCAAGTCGCCCAGCAGCAAGTCGCCCAGCAGCAAGCTCTCCAGCAGCAAGCCGCCCAACAAGCTTCTCTGCAATCCACCCCAAAAGCGTCTCTGCCTAGTCCCTGAAGCCTAATGAAGTTGAATTCAGCCCAACACTTATTTTGACTCACCGGTGGATTGGTTTGATCAAAGGAAAGCGAGATAGCAGGCGGGTATCAGGCAAGTTGCTGGCCTGGTTCCAGTACTGCTCCATCATGCATCGTTGAAGATTTTATCGTGGATAACTTTGTGGGCTTTGCGCACGGACGCCTGGCAAGCTTGACACCCGCACGGTGACCGGTCGCAGTGGGGAATGGCCGCGAGCATCTCTGTGTATTGGCGATTGCGGTTTAGGATCTTTGTTCGGCAATCCGCGCAGTAACAAAACGTTCGTTCCGTATGTTGATCCTTGTATGTTGGAGACTTTCGGCGTGCTATCTCGGCCTTAATCTCGTCTTCGGTAATGTTGTTTACTATCATCGGACCTTTGCAGATCTCTTGCCACGGCGCCCCGGCGATTGCCTGGCGAACAATTACTTCAAACACCTGCCTTCGCACGCCGGCTCCATAAGCCGAAGCACCAGCAATAGCCGCGGTTGCAGATACTGCGGTTGCAGCCACTGGCGCGAGCGCCACGGCGGGTCTGGCAATCAACACACCTAGACCCAGCCGTCGTGCGAATCCGGCGCTGCATACACCGGTCAACTGTTGCAGAAACTTACGGCGATCTACGTTCATAGTAATGGTCCTCGCTACAGAAAGAACTGAGGTTTCTAAGCGGACGTGAATGCTCAACATACTCCCTCCTGAGAAAATGACACTGGGTTTCCCCCTGATCCTTTATGAGAATTAGTCAGCAATAAACATTTTCAATGCCACTGCAAATAGTGCGATCAGCAGGTGATATTCGCTCAGAAAATTCCAAAATCCAAAATAACGACTGGCAAACTTCTGCAGGGAACCAAAAGGACACAAATCGAAGCTAGATTGTTTGCATGGCATACCGGCAGGCGCTGTTGCGTCTAAGGAGCGTTTCTTATGGGATTGGAATGGATTGCCGAGGACGTAGCTCAGGATGTTGTAAATCTGGAGAAGAAAGCACAGGGGGGCGATCAAAAGGCCTACGATGGTCTGAAAGCCTTCGTCCAGGACATAAACACTCATCAGGAAAGCGGACTGCGCTATCCTAGCCAGAAGGAAATATATGGCGAAATAAAGAAGCTAGACCCGCAACGACAGCCAAATGAGGTTCAGCTCGAGCAGAAGGATGGCAAATCATTTTTAGTTGTTCCACCCCTCAACTACGACTCAGGTCATAAGTCCGCGGCCGCGCCGGCCTCTCCGGCCGCTCACAAAACTGAGAAATAAACTTACTACAATTACGAATCGAGTCAGAACAGTCGTCAAAGCGCTTCAGTAAGCATCGCCAAAAATCAATACTCCGGCCGTCTCCGCAGTACGTTTTTCGGCGGTGAGAGGATCGATGGTGACAGCTGTGACAGTGCCTCGCAATCCGGATGCAGTGGCGGCAGGAATTGTCGTCACTCTTGTGTTTAAGCGTTCCAGCCCTTTTACAAAAGGCTCATCATATGCACCTTTGGGAATGACGATGCCTCTGTCATAAGCAGATTTGCCGGGCTGCGCCATCATGAAATTGTACATCACCGGCGGTGCTGCTTGAAGCGATTCGAGATCGACTTTCTTGCCGATCAATCCCACTATGATTCTAAGAGTTTCTGGAATCATCGATGCGCCAATGGCTGCCGTTGCCAGAATCGGCTTCTTGTCTTTGAATACAATGGTTTGCACCATTTCGTTTGGTAGGCGAGCCCCTGACTTAAGCGAGGCCAGTCGCTCTTGTTGAAACCCTGCCGAATCAGGAATTGGAATTCCATCTACAATTATGCCTGTGTCACCCCAGGTCACCGAATTGATCGTATGCGTGATAGCTGCAATGTTGCCGTCCTTATCGATGACGACAATTGAATTAGAGTGATGAGGCTCGTTTTGCGGTGAGACATAGAGTTGATCGAGAAGGGGCATCAGCGCATTCGCGTACTGTTTCGTAAGCTGAGACTCAGGTGAGGAATCAATTCCTTTGCTCTTAAGAAGAGTCAGGAGCCGCTCGTCAAGCGCCGGAGCCCGGTCTGTTGCATCGCTGATTCTCTGAAGATCGGCAAGCACGGCCGGATCTTGCCAATAATTTCCACGTTCTTCGAGCTTCAGCGATTCTGCCAGGTTGAGCCCAGTCAGAACATGGTAAGCAGCTTGGCTGGGCGCTCCAGCGGTGAAGACTTCGTGTCCGATATAAGTTGTGCTCAACGGTTCGCTCCACGTCGCCTGGTAGCCAGTCATGTCAGCAGAACAGACCTTGCCACCTTCTTGCTGAATCACCTTTACAAAATGCTGTCCCCAGGCGCCCTTATACATGTATTTAGCGCCTTCTCGCGAGACAGCACGCAAAGTGGTGGCGAGCTGCGCCTGAACAAATCGGTCGCCCTGCTTGGGAATGTCGTTTCCAGCTTGACGCATGAACTGCTGGCCTTCCGGCGTACGAGCAAGAAATTTTTGCCGCATAATGAAGCAGCGCTCCAGGCGCGAGTTAATTGTGGTGCCATGCTCTGCATACCAGATCGCTGGTTGAAACAAGTGAGAAAACGGCAGTTTGCCAAAACGCTTGTGCAGCGCCTCGATGCCTGCCATGAAACCGGGCACCAATGTTTCTCGTCCTTTGTCACCTCCGGAGGTAGGTGAACGCCAGGGCATGTTGCCACCGCCGGCGGTTCCGCTGCGATCTTTAGCGTTGAGCGGACCCAAATCACACACGGGAATGCTCTTCGGGTCGGTCTCGTTCAGATAAGAGTTATAGCCTGCATCCATCGAGTAAACTTTGTTAGTCTTCGCATCATAATAGACAAGCGCCATGACGCCTGCATATGACACTACGGAGCCCAGTTCAGTCGTCACTTGCGTCAGGGCAACCGTTGCAGCCGCATCGGCGGCGGTACCACCGTTTTTCAGAGCCTCAATTCCAGACTCCACAGCAATGGGCGAAGCAATGGCGGCGATCACACCGTTCTTGCCAGACAATGTACGCGCTGCTTTAGGCTCCCACCCAGCTGATTGTCGTTGCTCGGCGTCTTCTCGTATCGCTGTCGGCCAGTCTGGAGGTGACATACCAGCACCAAAAGATGCTTGTCCAAGAGTCATGCTGATGCTTGACACTGCGGTTAAAGCTAGTCGACGAAACTTCACACTATCCTATCTATAAATGAATCTGTATTTGTCGCTCGAAGCAAATTTCAGGTTACTACCAGTGTCCTTCATTCTGTTACTTAGCTGGCTGCGATTCGGCGCTGTGATTGTTATTGACGAAGGGTGCCTTTACCGATGCATTATTTGCACTGCTCGGATTGGTCACTTTCGTAAATGGTGCCTTGACCGTGACCGTGTTCTCATGATGCACCACTGAGGTGAACGGAGCTTTGATGGTGGCATTTTTTGCACCGGCAGGATTGTTTACACGGGTAAGAGGTGCTTTCACTGAGGTGCCACCATTAGGGTGGGAGACTTTGGTGAACGGCGCTTTTACTGAGGCGTTGTCAGCATCAGCTGGATTGTTTACATGAACAAATGGCGCCCGCACATCGACATCTTTGGTGCCGTCGCGGTGGTGCTTTATGTCTAGATGCACAAACGGCGCACGTATGTGTTTGGTGCCGTTGGCGTCAGTCTCAACAAACTTGAAAGCAAACGCGGGATTGATGGTGGAGATGACGGCAACTGCCAGCCATGCGCTCTTTATCGTCATTTTTCATCCTCTGGTCTTCAAGCTGAATGATCCTATTTTGGCAGAGTCCATTCTGCGATACCATGAGCGGAGTTGATCACTGCCAGCCATGAGGTTTCGTTCATGTCCGAGAGTCGTCCACCGAGAGTCAATAGGCTGTCCCCAGAAGACCAGCTTCGGTACAAAGAGAGACGTGCAACCGCAACTCCCACCGTGGAGGGGTCTAACGATTCGTTGTTGCCTGATGTGGAGCGCATCATAGGCGTGTGGCGAATAGTGAGCCGAAAATCCAAAGGGAGTGACGTGTCAAGCGCGGTCCAATTTTATTCGTTCGAACCTGGTGGTGTTCTGAGGAAAATAGCTCCGGATACAGTTGACGATGGCAAATGGCGCCGCTGTTACCGGTTGAATGAGGACCGCTGCGAAATCATCGTTACCACCGACTATGTCGCCGATGATGGTAAATGCAAGCCAGCATTCATGCACAAAGTTCAATGCGGCATTTATAATATGGATGGCGGTGAGCTAAAGCTGTGCTGGGGCAGTCATGATCAATTCCCTGAAAAAGTCTGTGATGATAGATATGAGGTTGAGACTCTGTAAAGGCACCAGGGTCCGCAACCGGAGAGCAAACAAGCATCTATGCGTGACCCGATTGAGCACGACCTGCTAGGCAAGTTGTTGTGGGAGGATAGTTTCAAGTGGTACGAGTGCAGTATATCGATCCTTGAAGAGCCAATCAGCATTCATCTGAGCGCCGACGAGTCTGGCGCAGTCGAAGGATCGCTTGCACAAGCGGAGATCGTTGTGCGTAAGTTAGTTTCATCAGATGCATCTGCAAAAGCATTTGCAGTTGATAAATTGCTTCATCTCAAAAATGATGGATGGCTTGGTGAAGATGAAGATGGCGAAGAGGAACAGCCGCTTAACGCGGATCAGTTTCGGTCGAGAATGTGCCTGACGGCAGTGTCCTTCGCACAAGACGGCACGAGCGAGTGGTTCTACAACGATGGAGATTTATTCTGGGGCCACACTATTGTGCTAACGATGGACCAGTCGGGTCAATTTCACGGAGCTAATATCGCCGGATAATCTATTTTCCAAAGGCTAACGCCCTCTCAAACTCCCTGCATAAAATGCACACAAAATAGGTAAAGCCCGCCATAGTAATACTGTGCCCGAGCGCAAACAAACACTTAATTAAGTGTTCTGTCTAAGATCTCAGAGTGCCCCATACGGTTATCGTGGATGAGAATGTCGGTTCTTTGAGCCCCGACAAAGGGACAGCCGCAATGATGAATGAGAGAAAAAGACCGAAGAGATCAATCTGGTCGCGAATCGGAATCATTGCATTGTTGACGATAGCGTTTGTCATGGTCATAGGTTACGTCGGTGGTGGCATCCTCATTCATGATAGTAAATTCGCGGATGAAACAGTGCTGTGTCCCGACCTCTTCAACGACACGTTCGATATATCCTTGCCCGGAACTAAGAGGCAAGTGTTGGTCATACCGGCTGATGATGGGCAAAAATTGGATGCCTGGTTGTTTGTTGTGCCGGGTGCTAAAAAGCTTGCCATTGTCAATCATGGCAATGCAGGAAATCTTTCATCCAGAGGATTTGTCGCGCAAGCCCTTACGCAGGCAAAAACCAACGTCTTGCTTTACGACTACCGCGGATATGGAAAAAGCACAGGGCCGGCTACTTTGCACGGCATATTGGAGGACGGGCAGACGGTGTATTCGTATGCCCGAAACAAGCTCGGCTATTCCGCTAACAAGATAATCGAATACGGCGAATCGATTGGCACGGCAGTGGCCTGCCAAGTCGCAGCCAAGGAAAACTGCTGTGCGTTGATGTTGTTTGCTCCGCTGGATTCTCTGCCCAGCGCCGGCAAATGGACGGTGCCGATTTTGCAACTCTATCCCGATTTCTGTTTCGCCGAACAGCTTAACAATCTTGAACTGATTAAGAAAATCCATTCGCCTATATTCATCATTCACGGAAAAAAGGATACAACCCTGCGAGCTGAAGGTTCGCAGAGGCTCTATGATGCCGCCAGTCAACCCAAGACGCTGGTTTATCTGCCCGATAGCAGTCATAGCGAAATGAGCGCTGACGATGGGAATCTATATTTGAAGTCGATCACTAAGTTTATTGCCGCATTGCCATGAAAAACCGATCAGCTCAATCCTGAAATTCGACACCATTGCGTTTTGATCGTTGCCGAAGGCGCTTTTTGGAGTCTGCACGAATTATGCACGAACTTCTTACCTTGCCTAAATATCACCTTCAAACTGGCTCTGCATCAATATTACAGCTTTGTTCGACAATGTGAGTTGACCAAAATCAATTGCCGCTTTCACAAATTCTGCATGACCTGCTGGCAATCTATGAGCTGTCAATCAACCAGCAATCCCTAGTCAGGAGAATTTGACAATGATCAGAGAACAACTCACCAACGTTTATAAGAATGGCATCGTGGCAGCTCTGGCAGCTGGTTTGATGTTGGGCTCCAGTAACTCACCGGCATTTGCTGGAAAGTCCTTTGCTCAAAATCACCCGCGGCGGGCAGAAGTGTTGGGGCGAGACAACCGCTTGAACAATCGCATCAATAATGATTACGGCCATTTGGGCGGGCATTATGGACAGCTGGAGCACCAGGACAACCAAATCAGGCAACAAGAACAGGCTGATGCCAGAAGAAACGGCGGCTACATAACGAAAGGGCAACAAGGGCAGCTGAATCGAGAAGAAAACTCTCTCAGCAACGAAGTTAAATACGACAACAGAAACAATTCATTTACGCAAAACCATCCTCGTAGAGCCGAAGTTCTGGGTCGAGACGCCAACCTCAACTACGCGATCAACAAAGATGAAGGGCATCTCGGAGGACACTACAATCAACTGGAATCTGAAGATCGTTCAATTGCGCGTCAAGAACAATCAGATGCGCGCGCTAACGGTGGATACATCACAACCGCTCAACAAGGACAGTTGAATCGAGAAGAAAATTCTCTTCACCAACAGATTTCAATGGACAACACAAACAATTCATTTACGCAAAACCATCCTCGCAGGGCCGAAGTTCTGGGTCGAGACGCCAACCTCAACAACACGATCAACAAAGATGAAGGGCATCTCGGAGGAAATTATGGTCAGCTCGAATCTGAAGATCGATCAATCTCGCAGCAAGAACAAGCTGATGCTCGAGCCAACGGTGGATACATAACGCGTGGACAGCAGCAGCAGTTGAACCAGGAAGAAAACGGGTTGCGTAGCCAAATAAGGCAAGACTACACTGGAAACGGCTACGGCGGCAATCCTACCCCTGTCTATCCGGGCGGTCCTATCTCCGGCAATCCAGGCTACGGCGGTAATCCTGTCCCTGTCTATGGTGGCAATCCTATCTACGGTGGCAACCCTATCTACGGTGGCAACCCCATATACGGTGGCAACCCCATCTCCGGCGGCAATCCTATTTTTTATCCCATGACTCAGACCAACGTTGCCGGCGCCCTTCATCCGTAGGCTTATCCGATTCGAAAACTGACTCATTCGGAAGTAGACGGGAGGATTTGCATCCTCTCGTCTAGTCTTCTGAACGCATCGATGCCGCCAAGGGACAACCTTTCGATTAAGCGGCTTCACTTCTTTATCCGGGTCATATAAAACGTTTCGTCTAGATTGGGAATCGACACCACTTCCCATAAATCGTTTACTTGTTTCAGTCCTTTAGGAAAAGCAAAATCACTGCCAGCAAGCTTTACCGGTTGAACGCGGGTAACATATGACCTCTTCTGCACTTGTTTGGCGCCAGAAGAGTTCGTCCACGTATAAGTGTATTTGAGTGGCAATCCACTGGGCGGGTCGCAAGAGCACAAAAAACAGAAAGCTCTGCGCATCGCCGGCTCGATGGAGAAATCCTCTGTCGAGAAGACTTCTTCGATTTCGCCGTCGTGAGGCAAAGCCGCGGTTCTCTTTCTCTGCCACTTTGTCACTTTGATGGTGCCAAAGAGCAGATCAGAACCAACGCTTTTCCAACTGCTCCAGAGTGTCTGTTCGCCAGCAGGCTGATTTCGAATATCTCTTGTAGGTAGATCCTTGTGCCAGATAGAGAGTGTGCTCGCAGAATAAACTTTGTACTTTTTTGTGGACATACTGTAGACGACGGCGTTTTGTCCGAGCGATACTTCGTTCCAATCAGGGGTTCCCACTATCTTTCCTCTTGAGCCACTCACATAAAGGGCGAAGTCAGTACCGTCGTGGCGCCTGACCGTTAATTCAATTCCGTCCTTAAATCTAGCTGTCGCGCGCGGCTGATGTTGGGTCGGCGCGAGCTCTTTGCTGAAGCAGGGCGAAAAGAGAAAAGAGAAGGCGCCAACGATCCAGACGATGATGCATGGCTGTAACCATGCTCTGGGAAGTAGTCTATCTGCGGCTTTATCCAATCTATTCTCAATCAGCTTCCGGCTTGGTGTTTGATCGGCAGCCAGCTGAAGCCAAGATCAAAAAGAATTGAAATCGGGATGTTTTGATCAATGGTCCTCATCGCGTCGCGCGGGGAGCACATTTGATAGCGCGCCAGCCACCATTGTCTCACGCTCACAGGAATCGGGTATCGTCTTCGATACAGGCCGGGGCCGGAGATGCTTTTTCGTTTGTCGTCGAGTTAAACGGGAGTAGCTTTATAGATGCTCTAAAGTACCTGGCCGACAAGTACAAATTAGTTCCGGACCAGATCGAAACCGGAACTGTTGCGGGTAGATAACGGCTTTCGGACTAGAATAGAGATCATTGGTTTCTCGATTCAAGCTCTGTTTCGTGAACTCTTGCGGGAGCTGTCATTGAACCTTGATGATCACTGAAATATCGCCCGGCCAGCTCGCACATCTGGACAGCCGCTGCGGCTGACCAATTTTTCGATATCCTGCAGCAGCTGCCGAGAAAACTCTGATCCGGCTTCCGGTCTCGAAAAGATCCGCGAAAGTCATTCCAGAATGAGAGAACTGTTGGTGTAGACCCAGCGGGCGAGCACCAAATTTCGCAAAGCTCTCATCGAGCGCTCGTTGCAAATCGGCCCTGGCAGTTGGCGGGAACTTACGGCTCGCCGTCAGTAAATCACTCTTCGGCACTCCGTCGAAATGACTTTGCAAGCGTGTGCCGGCCAGCGAGTTTTGATCTCTGCGGGCTCCAAGCCATAGGAATCTAGTCAGCCACATGCCGCACCGCTCTCCTCATTAAGCCGAAGGTTGATATGTACGTGCTCAAGAGATGTAGTCGATTATAACTCAGTGAAACGAGTCTCGCTGGACATTGACGTTGCAACATTGGTAATAGTGGCGTGATCACTGCCCGCCACTCAGGTTTACCTAGCGTTTGGTTTAGTCAAGCGTTCATGCAACACGGCGGGACTTCAGCCAGTCAACCGTTTGGAGAGAACGATTTCGTAAGCGCTGTAGCCATTAGCCTTGTAGCATGTCAGAGCAGAGAGATTGGCGGCTTTTGTACAGATGCGGATGCGCTGGCAGCCACGCTGCCGCATTTCTGTTTCAACGGCTTGCAGCAGAAGTGTGGCAACACCCTGTCGGCGCCAGTCTTCGCTGACAAAAATGTCTGAGATATAGGCATGAGTGCGAGCGTCCTCGCTCAGAAGCAAATCATCATCTTCGTCTATCCAGGCGCAAACAAAGCCCACGGTGTCAGTGTCTGTCTTAGCAAGAAAGATCACCCCTTGCTGGTTAGCAATCGTATTAACAAGTTTTTCGGTGTAGGCAGCTCCAATTTCTACACCAAGTTTTAGCTCTGGTACATAAGTTCGTTCGAATTCCTGGATAGATTCGACAAGGGTTTTAATCGTTTCGAAATCAGCGGGACCGAAGGAACCAATCGAGATCATATAAACGAGCCTCCGTCCCTAGCCGACACAGAGATCTATTGTCGGTAAACCAGATGCCACCACTTCCAGTTATATCCGATTTTGCATATTCTTAGCATCTGCAAAATCAACCTTTCGAGAACAACAAAGTTCTTTGAGCAGTTGATCACTGATTCTCAAAGAAACTAATAGATCACAATCGAGTACTGTCCAACCGACCACGGCTTTCAGTGGGGTTGTTAGCATGGCTACTTACTTGACACGTATTGAATCGTGCTGCTTGAGACGTATACTGCAGGTCTCGAAACGAGAGCCCGACGGGTTTTCGCAGCAAGATTTACTAGAGCCTACTGTGTTCGAGGTGACTGGATATGCGACGACTGCCTGGATTCGCTTTGAAGAAAAATATCGGTGTACGAGGGGGTTCCGTTTTGCTGCTGTTAGTTGGAATCTGTTGCTGCTACCTTAGCCCGAGCGCGTTCTCTTCGTCTCTGGCAGGATTGCCGCTACCCACGATTCACACTTCGTCACCGGGACTGGTGGGAGCACCGGTAGATCCCAACTACGGGCAAACCAGCGAGATAGGCATGTTCGCCGACTTCGGATATGATACAGCTCGCGATATCACACGGGTGTGCTCGGTACTATCCGCAATCATCATGAGTGTAATAGCTCTCGTGAGAGGAAGGATGGCAATCCGCAGAATCGCCGCGGACGATGCGAGCCGCCTGGGCAAGACTGTGTGGGTCGCGACACGGTGGGGGTTGTTAGCGGTCTTGGTGCCGCTCTTCGTGCACCTCGTCAGTACATTTGCGATCAACAACTTCGGTGGGATGTGTGGAGGCTTGTAAAAGCCCATACAGGTGTAGTGGACATGCAAGCCATCAAAAGTTTTCCCGATAGAGCCGCAAATTCAGATGCGAGTAAATGGATCGTCACTCCGACCGTTGATCTCGCATTGACTTGCGGTGGAATGATGTGGATTCTCCTCATTGTTCTTTCGGCACTGAGACCCGGTGCGCATAATCATTCACCTTTACTTGTGTCATTGTCATTCATGAGCGCGATTGGTATTTCATATCCGCACAACGCTGCCACCGTGATCAGGTTGTACAGCAATCCCGCTTTGCGCAGGCGCCTGTGGCTTCCGTCCTGCGCCGCTCCTGTCGCCTTAGCTCTTTTGACAATCGCCGCCGTACACAATCCGGTGCTCCTGTCAGCACTGGCGCAACTGTACGTCCTTTTCTTGGCTCAACATTTCAATGCCCAGGCTTTTGGTTTCACCCTCATCTATTGCCGAAAGTGGAACATTCGGCTGTTCGACTCGGAGCGATCGACCATGCGCTGGTTGCTCAATGCCACCACCGGATTTGCAGTGGTAAGACAGCTGGTGGACAGTCCGGATGCGTTGAATCAGGTTTCTAGCACCACTGTTGCGCCTTTTGTCCAGCTGCCGCAATGGATGTTGCTTGCAGCTGCAGCTTTCTTTGCCATCGCCTTGAGCGCTTTTAGTTGGACCATGCTTAAGCGTTTCCAGTCCACCGGAACCACTCTGCCACTACCGGCGGCGCTAGTGCTTTTTACGAGCGTGACAACCTTCATTGTTGGACCCGATTTTTTTGGCGCTTTGTGGTTTCTCGTCCCCACGTTTTTCCACGGCGCGCAATACCTTTGCATTACGCTGGTTCTGCAACTCAAGAGCAAAGACGCTGACGGCTGCCCTTCTGCCATAAGGTGGTTGGAACAGTATGGACTGGCGGCCATTGTTGGTCTGGCGTTGTATGGTCTCTTTCCGCTGCTTCTGGTGTTGACCGGAGCGTCACTGTCCACGTCATTTTTTGCCGCATTCTGCGCCGTCAATCTGCATCACTTCCTGGCAGACTCGGCGATCTGGCGTCTGCGCGATCCGGAGTTGTCCAAACAACTGTTTGTGTGATCGCTTCAGCATCAGCTGCACCATAATGTCCGCGTTGTATCTGATTTATTGCAGCGTTGGTGCGTTTTTCTGCAGTAAAAGTAATATATCGCTTCTACCGCAGGAATAGAGCCTCCTTCTGCAATAAAAGTGATATTTTCTGTTGAAAAAGTTCAAACAGCCGGATTCATCGCAAGGCGGTGCAGGTTCACACCAGCCGGCTGTCTAGGAACCATGAAAAGTCCTTCTAGACCCCCCGTAATGCGTTCGAGAGCTGGTCCCATGCCACCCAGAACCCTTAACAGGCGGACCAAGTTGTTCCGTTTTCATAACGTCGCTGCGTTTGAATTGTTCATCGAGCGTGGACTGAAGAGATGCAACCTTGCCAGCAACATCACCTTCAGTGGCACCACTTGCGACCGATCGATCGATGGCTTGAAATGCTGCAACATAAGTGGTTATGCCGATTCCTTTGTCCTTTGCCATACCTATCCGGCTCAGTAGTGTTTTGCGTTTGTCCTCACATGGTCCTGGACTCACAGTTACGCCCAGGGCAGAAGCGAGCTGTTCGCGTTTTTCCGCATCACTGAGGTGGTAGCCATCTCCTTCATTCTGCTGCGCGCTCAGTGTTTTGTTGCCGCCCATGTGCACTACTTCGCAGCCGGCGGTCTCACCAACGCCATGCTTGAATTGCATGTCGAACACGATCTGTCTGGGCGGTTTCTTGCTGACCGGAAACTCCCATAATGGATTACCGTTTAAGCTGGAGACCGACTTAAGTGATGCATCGCGAAACCTCGACTCTGCAGCTATATCTCGCTGGACGTCGGCTGCTGGTGAAAAGTCGACGATTTTGCATTCGACGTCATGAAGTCTATTGACAGTAATCAAAACCATCGAATTGCCGGGGCCGACAGTCGTTTGCTGCTTCCACTGTCCATAGATCGCATGTGCCACACGCTCGTACCACTGCTGCCAATTAGAGGGAGGCGCGGCTTTTTCTTCCAGAAGCATAAATTCCGTTGCTCTTAGTTGCGGCGTAGACGGCGGTTGTTGGAATCCAATACGATTGGCATTGACCTTTTGATTCGACCAGTTGAGATTCGTGTCCAGCAAATGGATGTGCGATGGCGCAACGACAGATGTGGTATAGGCCGGCGACCACGTCATTATTCCATTCTTGGGAGTGAGTGTGTAATTCCATTGTGGTGGAGGAAGAAAGACCGGTCGGATTGGTGGCCGAAACGTCGGAGGAATTGATGTTCCCCATACAGCTGGGGGTGTGGATGGCGGAACGAAGACCGGTCGGGTTGGCCGGAACGTCGCAGGAATAGGCGTTCTCCATAAATTAGGCGGCGCAACGAAGTGTGGCATGGGGGCAGGAGCAAAACTTGCCGAACCATTCAGGGGCGGCCGGGAGGTGGCTGAGCCAGAAAGCGGCGGACGGGAGGTTGCTGAGCCAGAAAGCGGCTGACGTGGGGTAGGTTGGGCCAGTGGGGCGGGGGGACGTTCGGGAGGATCAAGCAAGAGCTTCACCGACGGCTGCATATGTTCTTTGTCCTCAGCAGACCCGTTCAATAGCCTCGTCCTGCTGCCGTTGGAAGATGAAGGCGGGCTAGTAACGGTCGTATCTGCGCCAACAGGCACTGCCGGTGATACCGTCAGAACGAAAACGAACAAGAACATCAGATCGGGAAAGATCAAACGGCTATAGTTCTTGGTCGTTCGATGGCTTCGCATCCACAACTCCAGGCGACTAGCTTTAATTTTACCTTCAAGTTGGGTCGGGTAAACGGCTGGACGAACCGAGTTCAGGCAAATCCACAACCGCAACACCAGAAAAACCCTGAGCCCGTTCATCACCGGGTGCAACAAAGGGTGTTCCAGTTGCGACCTGAAACATCGCATAATGAAACTTATGCAACGCTACGACTGGCGATTGAATATCAAGGAATGTCTGAATTCGCTAGAACACTTTTTCGCCGCGCTGTTCGGCTTCCGCAGTGTTGATGACTTTGTGGAGAAACTTTTCCATCTTGTCTTGTCCGCGAAGGGCAAAAAGGCGTAACAGAACGAACGCCACCAAGAATGTAGCCGTGGGTATCATCCTAGGGGTTCCCCCTCCTGGGACAGCATGCACAGTGAACATAACCCAGAGGTCAGCAAAAAAGGAGCAAATCAAAATAATCACAAACAGTTTCCCAAAGATTGAGATGGTAGATCGCGTGTGAATTACGGATCCCCCGGCCGGAGCCGGTTCCACGTTGATGTGCATGGAGAGCTCCGCGGGGTTATGTACTGCCCAAATGTATGTGACTCTCATGTCGCTCCCATCAACCTTGCCAACGCATTCACCTATAAATGAATAAGTATTCTTGAGCCGGGAAGAGAAATTGTCTTCGCCAGCAAGTCGCTGGAACTGCTGTAGAAGAATCTGCGGATTGGCTTGCGTATTTAGAGTTAAGTTCTTCGGGTTGGTAAAAAAGTTGATCATGGCTAGACCTCATATTCAACGTAGCACCAACCTAGCACCAAAGTCGGGCCCTCCCTCTTTGATCCCAGATTAATCAATAATTAAAAAGGTTCGCTTGGAGTTGGCATAGGAGAGGCAATCGGGCTAGATTCCTGGGGTGGCTGCGATTTTTCCCTTCTTGATCGCGTCCAGCAACAGTTGATAATCGCGCTCGTTTTGCTGGGCGTAGCTCATGGCAAATTTGGTGATTGCCTCGTCGATCACTTCGCCTGTGCCCATATATCCGCGCAGCATGGCGGCATCGCCAGTGCGCGCGTGAGCTCTGGCCAGGGCGTAACCACAGACTCCACCGTAGTGACCAAGCGCCATAGCATCCAAATCGTCAATGTCTATTGATCCTTTTACATCCATCAACTGCCGCACATAATAATGCCTGCCTTTGGGACCGGTTGTCCAGCCGAGAAACATATCCGACGCCGCTTGCAAGAGGCGCTGACCGACGACAATTCTTTGTCCGTGGTGGCTGAATGCGCTCTTGCCGACAAATCTTTCCAGAACGGATTCACTTGCTTGTTTGATCTGCAAAAAGATGGTGTCTTCTCCGGCGCCTTCTCCCTTCAGCAAAATGATGCCTGCGACTGTGCCGACGCTGCCTACTCCTACAGTTTTGAGTGCCGCATCTAAGAAGTGATAACGTGTCACCAGTTTTTGCCAGGCGGGCAGAACCGTCTTCAGATAGCCACGCAGAATCATTTGCATAAATTCAGGTGTTGCTTCTTCGTGATGCACTATCAATGGTGGCGTATCCACGATCCGCCTTCGCCCATCGACTAGCTGCGTCAGTTTTGCCACGGCTGCGTCGTGTGTTCGTTTTTGCTTTAACTTCTCGAGTTTGGCCAGCATTTCTACTTTTTTCTCAGGGCGGCGGAAATTGCTGACCAGCTCCACGACGTTAAGCCGGTGATACCACAATTCCAGCGAACCCATGGCGGCAAAACCTTCCATTCTTTTTCTGTATTCGCGCACAGTTTCCCGCACGCAATCTTCACCGGTCGATGCTGAAAACCCCTTATGTTTTGCAGCGACAGCAATGCTTGCCGTCAGTCTTTTCAAATCCCATTCCCAGGGGCCCGGTAGGGTCTCATCAAAATCGTTCAAGTCGAAAACAATGTTACGTTCCGGTGTGGCATAAGTGCCGAAATTTGAAAGATGGCAATCACCGCTGCATTGAACCATCAATCCGGATTGCGGTGTTTGCACTAAATCGTTGGCCATGACTAACGCTGAGCCTCGAAAGAATGCCAGTGGTGAAGCCATCATCCTGCCGTAGCGAACTGGAAGTAGGTCAGGAAGTCGGTGCTGGAAAGAATCCTGAAATTGCAACAATGAGATTGGATCTTCTCGATCAGGTTTGGCTACCCAGGTGGCATGGCTCGACCGGGGGCATTGTTTGCGCAGTGCTCTGCCGAGTTCGATTTTCTCCGCCGTTGGCTGAGCGATGTTGAGAAGCTCCGGCCAATCGGAACCAAGGAAATGCGCTTCTTTATCATCGTTTGGTGTCGTCATCGGGAAGGACGCCGGTGCTCCCGGGGGTCCGGAACTAACTTAAAGCGAACCTGGGTCACTGCTGGTTGTCGAATTCGTCACACCGTTTCGATCTGGTGCCGCCTGTGGTGCCTGTGGTGCTGCCTGTGGTGCTTGTCCGTTAGCCTGACCGCTACTGTTCAGATTTGGTGCCACCTGCGGTGCTCGATTGTCGACGCCTGGTGTTACCTGCGGTGCTTGATCGGGAGATCCAGCAGATCCGCCAGCTGTTGCAGGAGTGCCTTGCACCGTTGCTTGCTTGATTTTATCGAGGCAGCTGCGCACCTGCTCAGTGTAAGCGCCGCTTGGTTCCAGGGTCAGATATTGCTCGAAAGCTGATGTTGCATCCGGCAGATTATTTTGGGACTGGTAGACAAGCCCGAGAGCATAATAAGCATTCGAATATTTTGGATCCAATTTCAGCGCTTCGCGATAGTGATTGAGAGCAGCTTCGGTGTTGTCTTGACCAATCAAAGCCAGACCTAGATTGTAGTGAGCGCTTGCCGTGGGAGTGAGATCGATTGCCTTTTGATATTCGCCTGCTGCTTCAGCAAGAGACTTTTGGGCGAGGAAAACATTGCCAAGATTGATATGAGCTTCGGCGAAATTCGGATTCAAATCCAACGCCTTTCTGAACATTGCCATTCCGGCTGACATGTCATTGCGGCGCTGCAATGCCAGTCCCAGATCGTTATATGCTTCTGCGGACTGCGGATTTGCTTGCACAATCTGTTGATACACCTCAACTGCTTGCGTGCCTTTGTTTTGCGCGTCCAAATTTTGGGCCAGCAGTTGCATGATTTTCAGGTCGTTGGGATTTCTCTCCAAAAGGCGTCGTAAGTCAGTTTCCGCCCTGCTTAAATTCCCTTCTGCCGTGTCCAGATCAACCATCGATAACATGGTGCCCTTTTCGAACGGAGCCAGTGATTGAGCAGATTCAAGAGCAGATCTGGCGCCGGTGTAATCCTTCAATTTGATCAAAGCGTTGCCCAACTCTTGAAAGGCTGGTGCATCAGTCGGCTCCAGGCTCAAGCCCTGCCTGTAATAGCCGACCGCCTGGGTTAAGTCACCGCCGATCAAATAGGTTCGTCCCAGGTTTACGAGCGCCTGTCCATCGTTGGGATTGAAGCCAAGCACCGTTTTAAATTGAGTTTGCGCGCCTGTTAAATCGCCCAGGCGCTGGTCGATAATGCCCAGGTTGTAGTGAGCGTTTACGTGGTTGCTGTTTAAGCTGATGACATGGTCAAAGGCTTCCTTTGCTCCTTGAAAATCATTGTTGAGCTGCAAGAGATAACCCAGGCTATATGATGGCTCCAGGTCCTTGGGGTTAAGTCTTGTTGCCTGGCGAAATTCGTCGATCGCGCTTGTGTAATCTTTTTGACGAGTGAGAACATCACCCAATTGAGCGTGCCAATCTCCGTTATCAGGCTTAAGACTAACGGCGGTGCGCAACTGCACAACGGCATCGCCAAGTTGACCGAGTTTTGCCTGACACGTAGCCAGAAGCGCATGGGCAGCCGGCACCGACTTGTCGATGCTGATCGCTTTGGAGAATGCCGAGCTGGCACCATCATAATCTTTGAGGGCGAGGAGGCAATTTCCCAAATTGTAGTTAATGGTGAAATTGTTGGGCTGGTGGGTCAAAATGTTTTTGTATTCCACCGCCGCTTGCTGATAAGCGCCCTTGTCCTGGTAGGCGGCAGCCAGCTGCGAGCGAGCCCGCAAGTGTTCAGGATACGCCTGTAACACCTTCGTCAACTCGTTGATGGCGGCATCACCATTGCCCTGCACCCGCAAAGCCATTCCGTAGTTCAAGCGCAGCAAGGGCAGGTCAGGGCGCAATTCAATAGCTAGCTCATATTCACGAATGGCATCGCCCATGAGCCCCTGGCTCTGCAGCAGTGTGCCCAGAGTCTCCCGGGCAAAAGCGTCGCCGGGACGCAACGCCACTGCGTGCCTATATTCCGCGATCGCATTATCGATATCGCCGTGTTGATGTAGAACAGCGGCCAGGCTCAGGTGCATGAGGGGGTCGTTGGGGGCGCTCAGCACGCACTGGCTAAACGCTTGTTGGGCGTGCTCCAGGTCGCCGGCCTTGAAATAAGTGACACCTTGATAATATCTATCCATCAAGGACTTATCCATGCCGCCCACAGGAGCCCCTGCTTGCGCTCCAGAGCCAACCACCAGCGTGGCAATCATGGCGCAAAGACTGCCGCCGGTGATGCCCCTTGACCCGGGTGTGAGGTTGCCACGCTTCCCTTTTGCCACGATTGAATTTGTTTGGACTCTCACCACAAATCTCCCAAAAATCCTACTAACCGTGCCCAATTGACTCGCTTTGCGCTCAATTATGACCGACTTACCTCCTTATGTGACACGTGAACTAGTTCACCTGTGGCTCCTTTTTTGCCGGTTTTGCCCGTGTTTTCGGTTTCCCGGCAGATTTTGATCGGAATTATGTAACAGCCCGGCCAGCGCCCACACATCGTTGTCATACGGGCGCTGCGGGCGTCTGGGGAAGGGTTTACAGGGAATTTACTTACATTTATTGTTGCGAATGCTTAGACAGGTTGGCTAATTTCTTGCATCGTTTTTTAGACAACATGCACATTGTCCGCAATAGCCCATAGGCTGTACATTAGGAATGTAAGGAAGTAGTTTCAAATTGCAGCGACACTATAAATGGTGTCTCCCCAATCCGAGACTTCTCCGGGTCACAGGTAGCCCTTTCAAAGGCTCATGAATATGCGAAAAATTCGCAAAATCCATACCAATTTTCTGTAGCGTGACAGTTGTTGTCCGCTGCTATGGAAGCGGAACCCTGTCGTTCAAGTAGCTAGTTTGCAAGTAAGTCAGAGGCACAACTGATCTCAGTTGGTTGCGGTCACGTTGACTTCTCTTCCGCAAACGGCGGCACCAACACGCGTACTCAACCAGCATAAGGACTGGATTTATGGCTATCTACAGAAAAGAAGAATCGACCGTCAAACAATTTCCGAAAGTCGTCCGTGGCGATGATCATTATCAAGAGATCGCAGCCCAAGCCCTCGAGAATTCGATAGAACACCTTAACCATGCATACGGTCAAAAGCTGTGTGGTGCTGAGGGCGCAGTCGAGTTCCGCGACGGTGGCGTTTACACCTACGACAATACCGGCAAGCGTTACCTTGATTGTTTAGGTGGCTACGGAATCTTCAACGTCGGCCACAGACACCCGCGCGTTATCGATGCCGTCAAGGCGCAGCTCGACCAGGTTTGCTTGCACAGCCAAGATTTATTGAATCCATGGGCCGGACATTTGGCACGTCAATTGGCTGCCATCGCTCCTGGTGACTTGAAATATTCCTTCTTCTGCAACTCAGGCACCGAAGCAGTTGAAGGCGCAATCAAGTTAGCCCGCTTATACTCGGGCAAGACCGAGATTATCTCCACTAAAAATTCATATCACGGCGTTAGCATGGGCGCATTATCCGCCACCGGCCGCGAATGCTTCCGCAAACCGTTTGAGCCGTTGCTCAATGGCTTTGTTCATGTTCCGTTCGGCGATATCGACGCTCTTGAAGCTGCTATCGGCAAAAACACCGCTGCAGTAATTCTTGAACCGATTCAAGGCGAAGGCGGCATCAACGTGCCTCCGACTGGATATCTGCGCAAAGTGCGCCAATTGACCAAGAAGAGAGGCGTGCTTCTCATTCTTGACGAAGTGCAAACCGGCATGGGTCGCACAGGCCGCATGTTCGCTTGCGAGCACGAAGGTGTCGTTCCGGATATTCTCTGTCTGGCCAAGGCGCTTGGTGGTGGCGTTATGCCCATCGGTTGCTTCATGTCAACTTCCAAAATTTGGAAAGTACTTGAGCCAAATCCAAGCATCCATAACTCCACATTCGGTGGCAACCCGCTGGCTTGTACAGCAGCCTCTGCTTGTATCGAAGTTTTGTTAGACGAGCACTTGCCGGCAAGAGCTGCCGTTATGGGCAACTCCTTCATGCGCAAATTGCAGGAACTGAAAGAGCGTTTCCCGAAACACATCGCTGATGTTCGCGGTCGCGGATTGCTTATCGGTCTGGAATTTCAATCGAAAGAGATCAGAGAAGCCGTGCAAGTGGAGTTGTTCCACAAAGGCGTTCTCGTGGCAGCAACAATGAACTCGAACAGGACCGTGCGCATTGAGCCACCCCTGATCATCACCCAAGCTCAGATCAACTTTATGGTCGAGACTCTGGAATCAGTGCTCGATGAAATCGGTGAAATCGCTCCACCAGTCAAAGCTGACAAGAAGCGCAAGAAAAAAGCCAAATAAAGGAAGCCAATAAAGGAAATAGATGTTCAACCAGATTCAGGATCTCCTCAAAAGCCAGATCAAGCGCAGCACCGAAGCGGGTGACAGCGAAGAAGCGATGGCCCAGTTGAAGCGATTTTTGGAAATGGAGCGACAGCACAAAAAGCCGGAGAATGAGCGCAATCAGATCCAGAATCTGCGCACTTTTCCGGCTCTTAAACTGGTCTAACAGGACTACTGGCTTTTCCTATCCTAAACCCACTTGACATCCCTCGCCCCCGCGACCAATATGTGTTGCAGCGGAGGGTTCATCAATGCCAAAAGTAAGAAATCGTCTCAAGCAAACGGTGGCACTTGTCGAAGAACGGATACAGAACAGGCGTAGTGACGATCCACTCAAAGATCTAGCGTTCCTGTCAGAACATTACAAATCAAAGCATGAGTGGGACAAAGCCAACGCTGCCACACGGCACATGCTGGCAGTGGCGGAAGGCAACGAAAGTTCCACCTTTGAGATTACGCCCATCGACATAGAACTACACCAGTCAAGAAAACTTTGGCGTCAACGAACAGTCGTTCGTCACTCTTTCATCGCTGTGAGCATAGTAGCTGGTATTTTGAGTATCGTTGCCGCGAGCGCGGCGATATCCGATCGTTTGAAATCCGAGCCAAAGTTGATGCTTGATGCGAAAGTGCAACCTTTCAATCGCGATCCCCAAAACTTCATCGACAGAGCCACTTACTACCGGGATCACTTGCAATTTTCGGCAGCTCTGGCTGACTGCGAGCGAGCACTCAGCATTGCTCCGAAAAATGAAGCCGCCCTTGAGCTTAAAAGCTACATCCTGATGCAAACAGGAGATCACGCAGGAGCTTTTCGAGCCATTGACTTAATGGATCATGCCGGCTCTGACTATCGCTACACCAAGAGTGCCCTTGAGTTCCTTTGCGGTCAGTACCGCTCTGCAGCTCCTACCATGGAAAACATATCCGCGCCCAACTCTTACCAAGAGTCTTTTGTCGCGTATAGCTATGCACGTAGTGGAGACTTCAGTAAAGCGCTTCAGGCAGCGCAAGCAGCAACGATGAGTGCCACTACCGACACGGATCGCGCTTATGGATACACAGACCAGGCCCGATATCTACTGCGACTGTCACGCTATAACGAGGCAATCGGGGCTGCTTCCCACGGCATTGACTATGGTAATCGTCCGCAAAGCCCCTCCGAACGCAAATATAGTGTGCTTTCCCTCGCTTACACATATCGGGCCGAGGCTCTTTATCAGAATGGAGCTTACCAATCAGCGAGGGATGATGCATCGAAGGCACTTGCTGTCGATCGTTACAACTACAGAGCATATACAATTCGGGCTAAGATCTTCGATCAAATGGGGCTTACGTCTGATGCTGCAATTGATCGTGGCCAGGCTGAACTGTGTCGCACTGATCGAGACTTGTAGCCAACGTCATAGCTTACGTCAATCATTGGCACGTCTACTGGCTTGAATCGCTGCACGACGTTTGCGATGAATATGTCGTGTGTCCGGTGTGCTCGGAGTCATGGACGGCATCATCGGGATTGTTCGACCAATGTGACACCATGTCCAAGAACTGCCCGACTGTAAAGGGCTTGCTCAGATAATCATCCACACCAAGCTTTATGCATTCGTCGCGGTCACTTTGCGATGCGTAAGCTGTGACGGCGATAATGGGAATGTTTTGTTTGCGCTCCTCATGAATTTTGCGAATCTGCTGTGCGCACTCCAATCCACTCATACCGGGCAGCCGCCAATCCAAATATATTTGCGTGAACGGTTCGCTTTTGACAACAGCTTCCAGAGCATCCTCAGCGTTGCCAAAAATACGACACTTTATGTTGAAGTTGAGGGCGATGTATTTAAACACTGCCTGCAGCGAAAGATCATCGTCGACTATTAGTAGGTAAGGAGTTTGCGGCGTCGCCATGTCTACAAATGTAGCACAATCGTCTGTTATGAGGGTCAAGGAAGGCAAGCAGTTTTCTGGTCAGAAGCAGGCGGGACGCCTGCGCTCCCGGGGTAGCACAACAGTTGAATCCTCTCTAGAATATGTACGTACACTTGCCAGTCGATAAGACGTGTCGGAACGTGATTCGAAAACAGTGCCTCATCTGCAGCAAAGTCTTCCCGCCAGACTCATCTGTATGTGAATGTGGCAACACGTTGGCGACCATCCTAATCGACACACTGGTCAACACAACTTTGGCGCAGCGCTACGAGATTACTTCTGAACTTGGCCGTGGTGGCATGGGCGTTGTCTACAAAGCCAACGATGCGGTTAAGGATCGTGTGGTGGCGATCAAAATGTTGCTCAACGATCTTGAGCGCTCAGCAAAGATACTTCCGCTGCCGCAAGCGCTTGAAAGAAATGACGAAATGATCGATTATGACGTTGAATCTTCTGTTGTGGAAGGTAAGAGATTAGTTGGGACCAGAATGTTTGCAAGGAGCTAGGAACAGTTAGTCGATGCAGCCGAGGCACCTGCGCTCCTGGGAGATTTTTGGATAGATGCGTGCACCACTGAAGGAGCAGAGAGCAAAATGGTTGAAGTAATTACAGGCTCAACTCTAAGCGGTAAGTATGAAATCGTAGGGGAAGTAGGAAGGGGCCGATCGGCAGTTGTCTACAAAGCAATTGACCTGGCTTCGCAGCGCCCAGTCGCTATAAAAATGCTTGAGAATGCGATGACCGTAAAAGACAGCGCTCTGGTCCGATTTGAGCGAGAAGCTGAAACTGCCAGCGCTCTGGAGCATCCAAACATCGTCAAGGTTTATGATTTTGGTGTTTCGGATGACCTCGTTCCCTATGTTGTGATGGACTATGTGACGGGCATGTTGCTGGGCACACGAGTGCGAGTGCTGGACCGCGTTCCGGTACAAGCAGCTCTACCCATACTGATTCAGATTTGCGAAGGTATGGCTTATGCTCACGATCATGATGTTATCCATCGCGACTTGAGACCAGACAATATTTTTCTTGTTGAGCGGGCTGGTCAGCCAGAGTTGGTGCAAATTGTCGATTTTGGAGTGGCGAAAAAACTGCACGATTCCAGACAAAAACTTACCGGTCCTGGAGAGCTGTTGGGCACTCCTGATTATATGAGCCCGGAGCAGATCCTCGGTCACAGTGACCTTGATGCTCGCTCAGACATTTATTCGATGGGTTGTTTGATGTATTTCGTTTTATCAGGTCAATTGCCTTTTGTAGGCAGCAGAATCGAAATCTTGCAGGCGCAGGTGAGCTCAGAACCAAGAGACCTTGCCGATCCCAGTCGCGGTCGCCATTTGCCAGTCGAGGTGCGCAACATTGTCAATAAGGCGCTGAAAAAATATCCCGCCGATCGGCACCAGTCTATGCACGAACTGAGGGATGAACTGAAGGCGTGCGTTAAATAGAAGGCGTGCGCAACTCAAGATATTTCCGAATGGTCGGTGTGCTGCGTTTCCAATTGATGAATCGACTTGCGATTTTGTCTCTGTTTGGAATTGCATCGATTACGGGGACACATGCCCAGCCTCATGCCCAGCCTCATGCCCAGCCTCTTTCCCAGCCTTATACTGCGATCGAGCAGCAGCGGCCAAGCGGTCAACCAGCATTTGATTGGTTTCCTTACCTTGGTTTGAAGACTGATAAAGATATGAATATCGTTGAAATTGAGAAGGGCTCACCGTCACAAAGGTCCAACCTGGCACCGGGCGATCGGATTGTCGCAGTTAACGGCATAAAGACGGCAGGCACCTCCCATGAGACCGTGCTGTCAAGCATGCGGGGAGCGCTTGGCTCACAAGTCGAACTGATCATTGAGCGCCATTCCAGCCAGTATTCGGTGACGATGACACGTACGGCTTGGAGGCTGCCGAGCAACGATAAGACTCGATCTACAGCTGATCAGCCTCGATCTACAACTGATCAGCCGATCGACGAATCTCCGGCTGGGCAGAGCGTTCCTGAAAATGCAACTGACTATGACAAACGCCTGATATCGGTGGTTTCTCATACGCCCAACACCGATCAGGTATATCGCGCAGTTGTTCGCGGGTTGGCTTTTCTTCCAAACAGCATGAAGCAATTTTTTATTTCACGCGGGGTTACGGTTGTTATTACTCCTTCCAACGAGGACCTTACGGTATCGGCCGGGCACTGTGAATACGATCCTGTGAACAAACGAGCGATAATCGGCACCAGCAGCGACCTTTCACGTCTGCCGATAACTACTCTTCATGAGCTGGGTCATGCCTGCGATCAGTTGCTTGGCTATCCAGCCCGCCAAGCTGGTTTTCAGGGCGCGTATTCTCAAGATGCTCCGCTTGTTCCTCAAGAATATCGCGTCAGATTGTCCTACTTCCTGCAGCCGGGTATACATGGACCGCGCGAATGTTTCGCATCGTTGTTCGCTTGCAAATACTACCGCGGCGATGATCCGCGTCTTACCGAGTTAAAAGCTAGTTTCCCAAAAGCTTTTGCAATTGTTGATCATTTAAACGAATGAATCGTGCGCACAATTTTTTTACCTCTCATTGCTGGAGTCTGCGCTCAAAGCCTGGGTACACGAAAGCGCTTTTGATTATCGCGGCATCTCTTTCACTCACTCCTTGTGAACGGGCCACGCTGTACCACGTCGTGCGCACCTGTTCTGTCATTGTCGAAATAATCGCTTCTGCTTCATCTTCGCCGAGCAGAAAGCGCGAACATTGTGTCAAAAGATTTTCTGCACTGGCAAACCGGCCAAGGTCACCACATTCCATCGCCAGGTCGCGACGATCTTGCGATACCGCTAGTGATGGCGTCAGATCGTACGCTGGCGAAAGTTTCCAATCTTGATCCATAGCAATTAACGCATGGTTACGAGGATGATCATCCGAATTAGAGATCAGTGCATTAAAGCACATGCGGCTGAACAACTCAGCAGCGTCTTTCTTCGGCTCGGACACAACTCTTCGCAATTCCTCAGCCATCAGGACGTAAGACCAACGGTCGCGAGTTTGTACCCAATCGTCCGCCCGAAGAAGAGTAAGTCCGCTTATCATTCGCGCTCGAACGTAGCCTTTGCTGATTCTTTCGCGATCGAACCGTTGCACTAGAAGTACATCCTTACCACCTACGGTTTCGATACGACTTCTAGCTGCGTTGATACCACATCTTCGTGCCAACTCAAGCATTGCATTTTCTACTCGTGGGTTGTTCCAGCGATCATCAGGACGTCCGAATTTGGCGACCCAGAGACCGGCGTTGTCCTCGACAACCGCCTTGGGGCGCCCACCACCCATCGATGTTCCAAGAAGCAAGAGTTCTTGCGCTTGTACTGTCTCGTGATCTGTTTCGTGATCTGGTTCATCGATTTGTTCTCGTATCAATCTCTGCGCAATTCGCTGAAGTCGTTCCAGCTCGATGGTCTGATTGAACTTCCTTTTAGGAGCTGGAGGTTTTTGGTTGCGTCCAAATCCTAGTGCCCCAGCGCGATCATCTGGTGATTCAAGCAAATAATCAAGTTCACTAAGTTGCGCTTTGCCAGAGTGCTTTTCAATCACGTATCGCCCCCAATAATCAGGGGCTGAGTCACGCAGTGCACCAAATATTCCACCTAAGCGGGTAGTGTCATAGGTGGTGTCGGCAAGCTTAAGTTCAACGGGATCGATTTCCACTGCGTCGCTGCGCAACAGATAGTTTTTTCCGTATACAAACCGACCAATAATTGTTCCCCGCCGATCTTTTGTAATCACTAAGCGCCCAGCGATCACGTTGTTGGTCTCTCTAGGCAACGTGATATAAACGAAACATTCCGATGCCGATTCCTTAGAAATCACTGTCCAGACCCTTACCCTTGCGTACTCGCATACGTTTTTTCGCCGTCTCTAACGACAAACCTACTTTGTCCGTTGAAGGATCAGCGACTTCGTCCAATTGCTGAAGTTGATCGTAAAGCCAAAGCAGAGCACCATAAACCATGATCCCCGTTGAGGGCTTCCCTTTCTCAGCATCCATTACCGCTCTGGGACCAGTGCCAATGCGCTCAGCTGCTTCTGCAATGGTCATGTTGCGACGCATTCTCGCAATGCGCAAATTTCCGCCGAGACGCTGCACAGACTGTTGGACCGGGTACGGAGGCGATTTGAGGAGTTTATTGCGTGCAACCATATGCTCTCAAGCGCCTCTTAAATGTTTTGACATGCTCTTAAAAGCATAGCATAAGTAAGCAAAGACACGAAATAATGCTCTTGAAAGCGTTGTATAGCTCATTTGTTGCTCTTAAAAGCATAATCATTGCCCGGCTACTTTTATTAGCCAGACAAGGCTAGCCCTTGTCGTCAGGCTTCATGGTGAAGATGAGTGCTTTGTGCGGCGCGAATACTGTGCCTCGATATAGTTGAGTGCGTCCCACACTTGCTGGGCTGACTGGTAGCGTTGATCGGCGCCTTGTTGGATCATTTTGCGGACACATTGTTCTAATTCTTCAGGGAATGATTGTCCTTTAACAGATGACATCGGTGGTGGCACGTAATCGAAATGCATGGCAAATGTCTCAGTCCCAGAAGCGCCCTGGAAAGCAATCTTACCGGTTAGCGCTTCATACATAACGCATCCCAACTGATAGATATCGGCACGCTCATCAATGGCTCTGCCCGCGCATTGCTCTGGTGCCATGTACTCTGCCGTGCCACTTACTGCGAAGCAGTCGGTCATTTGATTCTGCTTTCCGGTTTTGCGGGGGATAACTTTCGCCAGGCCAAAATCGGCCAACTTAACTTGTTCGAAAGGCTGCTGCCCATAACAAAGGATGTTGGCAGGCTTGATGTCACAATGAATAATGTGCTTACCGTGTGCGGCAATCAATCCGTTCAACACTTGGAAAAATAGGTGGAAGAATCTGGGCAACGTTAATTCCTTCTCTTCCTCCAGAACTGTCTCTAAACTTTTTCCCTCAATAAACTCCATGACTAAATATGGCTCATGGTTCTTGGTGATGCCAAAGTCATACAGGCAGACAATGTTTGGATGGTTGAGGTTGGCTATGGCAGTTGCTTCGTGCTGGAAGGCTCGAATTACCTGACCATCCTCTGCCGCCTCCGGTTGCAGCACCTTCAGGGCCACGAATCGATTGATGTAGAGGTGTCTGGCTTTATATACGGTGCCGATTCCGCCCGATCCCAGTTCCGCCTCAATGAGATATTTGTCGGCAAAGACGATGCCACCAGGCGGAGCTTCTGTCGCTGTCAGCCATTCGTGAATTTTGGGATTCTCTTCGTGAGCCTGCATCAGCGCTTGCTTGCTGCTGAATTTCTCAATCAACCCGCGCATACGCTCAGCGACCCACTCTTCACTATGACTGCATTGATTTGCTATTTCACGCAAGCTCATGCCCCGTCTAATCAATTCGAGAATTTCAAGCTCAGCGCCAGATAGCCGGCCTTCCTTGACGTCGCTTCTCACGAGGTCATCGGCGACCGAGGGATCCATAAATATCTGTCCCCTCAAGACTGTGTCGATGGCAACAAGAATGCGCTCGACAGAATAGTTTTTCAGACAGTAGCCATCCGCGCCGGCACCAAGCGCGGCCATCACGTCTCTAGGTGTGTCGTGGGAGGTGAACATGACAATCTTCGTGTGAGGAAGCACCTGCTTGATTTTCCAGGTAGCCTCAATGCCATCGATGATTGGCAATCCCAGGTCCATCAAAATAACACATGGACGCAGTCTCAGAGCCTCAGAGATCGCCACTTCTCCGTCTTCAGCCTGGCCAACGACCTTGATGCGGTCGAATTTTTCAAGCGATACTCTCAGTCCAATCCGGGTCAGTTCCTGATCTTCAACAATCAGAACTGTCGTCAAACCCGCAAGCGCAGGCGTCTCGCCTGCTTCGACTCGACGCTGCTGATCCACATTGATACTCCTGAGGTAATTTAGATGAATCGAGCGCTGCTACTGGCGCCGTTACTAACGCCGCCGGCAAAGAATCAGAGCGAGCATCCCAGCCATTTATCGAGGATGGTTCTTAAAGTTGCATTATTGACCGGTTTTTCGATAACGTCACTAAAACCGACCCTTTTAAATTCCTCGATATTTTCAAGCATCGTTTGCGCACTGTAAGCAAGAAGCGGCGTATCCACGCCAGCTGCTCTCATTGCTGAAGCGGTTGAAAATCCGTCCATGCCTGGCATCATGAGATCGACAAATATGGCGGAGTATTTTGTGGTTCTGATTTTTTCAAGCGCCTCTTCGCCACCAGTGACAGTATCAGCGATGATGGAAAGCTTTTCCAAAAACCTTCTCAACAACATGCCGCTAATAGGGGTATCATCAACGATTAGAATGCGGGGCGGAGTAAACGTTGCGTATGGCAGCGAGACTTCAAAAGTGGTGCCTTTTCCGACCTCACTTTGACACAAAATCGTACTCGATTGCGCCTCCACAAGGTGGCGGCACAGGTACAGCCCAAGCCCAAGCCCCCTGGCCCGATACTGCCCTCTGGCTTGCCAGAAGCGCTGGAAGAGATTGCTCATCTCTTCCACTGACATACCTACACCTGTATCTTTCACTTGCAAGATCGCCCGGCCTTGGCGATCGACAACTTTAATCTCAATCGATCCGCCAGCAGGAGTAAATTTAATCGCATTACTGACAAGATTGCATACTACCCGGCGCATCGCGATCTGGTCCGCAAGCACCGTTTTCGTCTTCGACACCTTATGCACAAGGCTTATGTCGTTCTTTTGAGCTAGAGGCGCCAGTTCCACCAAACAGGACAAAATTAGGGACTGCAGATCCATCTCTGTGCAAACAACCGATTCAGCACCGGCCTCGAAACGGTAGCTATCCAGGACATTGCCAATCATCAGGAGCATCGACTGATTGCTATCGCTCATTTTAGACAGCAAGTCAACTTGCGATTCTGTCAGTGCTCCCAGAGAACCATCGATCATCAGTGACATGATGCGCTGGCACCCGAGAATGGGCGTGCGCAAATCGTGCGCCAGCATAGCGATAAACTCCTGGCGCTGTTCGAGCAACGCCAGGCGCCTGGAGTCTTGTTCCTGCTGCTTGCTCTTGGTCACGTCTCTGCACACACCGGCGATGCGATTGGGCGCCCCAGAGAGATCGAAAACCGCGCACCCCATCATAGACAGCAGGTGAGTGGTGCCATCAGGCCAGACGACGCGGTATTCAACGTCGAAGTCAGCTTTGCCCTTTCTGCAGGCGCCAAAGGCTGCGTCTACCAATGGTCGATCTTTGGCATGAATGCGATCCAGGAAAAGCTCATGATTGGTGCCAAAGAAACTCGACTTGAGGCCAAATGCTTTCAATACCTGATCATCCAATTCAAGGTGATCACTGAAAATATCCCAGGACCAAACGCCCGTTTCAGAAGCCTTGAGCGCCAGCTCTAGCTTAGCTTGCACCTCATGAGCAGCGCTGGCACTTTTTTGCGCTTCTTGCATGGCGTCCAATATCATTTCTTCAGATCGCTTGCGCTCGATTGCATACCGCATAGCACGGTAAATCGACTCGCCGCTCGGTTTGCCTTTATTTAGATAATCTTGAGCACCATTCTTCAAAGATGTAAGAGCAACTTCTTGATCTTCCAATCCAGTCAAGATTATGATCGCCACTCGGGGCATAGCAGCCCGCAATCGATGAAGCCCTTCAAAAGATACGAGGTCTGAGCGCAGAAGGTCGAGTAGAACAACGTCATACTCACGGCGGCCGAGCTCTTCGATGCCGTCGGGCAAAGTTCTAAGACAAACGAGATCAACATTACTGACGAGCGATTTAGCCAGTGCTTGCTTTAGCCAGTCGGCATCGTCCGGGTTGTCTTCGATGAGGAGCGCCCGTATGAAGCCGTTTGTGAGATGTGCATGCGGAAGTGACACCATCGCCGGGTGGATCTCTCTTGAAGTGAAGGTACGAAGGGCTGATATTAAAATTTATAAACTATTGGCGTGCAAAAATCGTCCCCACAAGGGGTGAGCTTGTTGGGGTACTTTCGCAAGCTGAGCAGCGATGTCTGGTGTCTATCAAGCTATGCGCTGCACATTACGGAATGGCTCAGCCCTTGCCGATGTAGCGAGCGCGCGGGCGGATCATGCCACCACCATACAATCTCTGCTCAATGGCATGAGCAATCCAGCCAGATGTTCTGCTCACCGCGAATATAGCTGAGCCAGAGCCTGGTGGCAAATCAAGCGCGTATGAAATCGCAGCCAGCCCCACGTCGATGTTTGGCTCTTTGCCTAACTGTTCGCGTACGCATTCGACTATTTCAAATAGCCGCTGCAGATGCTTGTTTTGACTGGACATGCTTCGTGCTGTCTCGATCAACAGCCGGCCGCGCGGATCTCCTGCCTCGTACAATTCGGAACCGAATCCTTTTATGCGATCAAATTGCCTCAGGTAATCCTTCATCCAGGCTCTTGCCGTTTTGTATGTCATCGAGCTGTTGACTGTGTCCTCAGCCCGTCTGCTCGCGGATCCGTGAAAGCTGCCGGTAAATGTACCCAGTGCGCTAAGCAGGCAAGAATACAAAGATGAGTCGCAAGAGGCCGCCACACGTGCGGCAAAGGCGGATGCGTTCAGTTCATGGTCTGCGCAAAGCACCAGGGCGCGATTGATGGCGCGTGCGCGCTCCAGAGAATTCTCGCCTGAGAGAGCAAAGAGAAGAGTTTGCGCTATCGGGAACTTCCCGTCTGCCATGTATTTGTCTCGTCCTTCGCTGATGCCCAGAGCTACAGCCATTGTCACCATGAGCTGGCGGGCGCCGTCAACAGCATCTTCTGCCACCAGTTTGCGATGCACGGGCTCGGTCATCTCAAGCGCTGCAAGCAAAAACTTGAGCAGATCAAGTTGATCCACATCGGTTGAAATGAGCGACTTCGCCTGTTTTGAAAGCACCAGCGGTTTGAGCTTCGCCCATGATTTTTGCTTTCCCGTTGTCTCCCAAATCAGTTCTGCCACCATTTCGAAGGGCTCATCCTGGCGTGCCAGCTTGATGGCGTCCTGACCTCGATAATAATGACCGGTGTTGGTGATTTCGGTAATCGACGATTTGATTACGGGACCGGTCCACACTGGCGTCGTGATGTCTTTGACGCTCTTGAAACCTCTTGCTGATTGTCTCAGCTTGATCAAATCGCTAAGGCGATAGCGGCGCTCCCGTCCCTTGTCGGCTGAGATGCTTTCAATCAACCCGCGGCTTGCATAAGCGTACAAAGTGGCGGATTTAACGCCCAGAAAGTCTGCAGCCTGCGTGCCCGACAGTAATTGTTCAGTGCTGTCAGTCAAAATTCCCATCCTATATAACGCTAAGCGAAAGGCAATGTTATCAGAGACGACTTCACATTAGGAAAAGATGTATTGATTCTCTTCAATCAATATATCATGATTAGCTCAGGTTCCAGGCGCCGGATCTTTCAAGCTTTCCCTAACTGCAGACCAGGCGTCGGAACCCTCCCATCGGAAGCCTTTCACTTACCGGAAGCCCTATCGCGGAAGCCCTGCCCGTACGCCACTCATCCAACGAGGACACAACCATGTATCAATCCAGGACTGAACAAGCACTCCAATTGAACGCCTCTTGGTCAGAAGATCCCAGATGGCAGGGCATCAAACGTGATTACACGGCGCAAGAGGTAGTGCGGTTGCGCCCATCCATAAATATCGATCACACGCTGGCTAAACACGGAGCGCAGCGGTTCTGGAACTTGCTCAACAATGAACCCTACATCACTGCCCTTGGTGCAATGAACGGCTCACAGGCTGTACAAATGGTTCGCGCCGGACTGAAATCCATTTATCTGAGCGGTTGGCAGGTAGCCGCCGATGCCAATAATTCCAAACAAACCTATCCCGATCAAAGTCTTTATCCATCCAACAGCGTTCCCGATCTGGTCAAACGACTGAACAACGCCTTGATGCGTGCAGATCAAGTAGACGCCAGCGAGGGTCTGGAAGAGCGTGATTGGTACGTACCGATCATGGCTGATGCCGAGGCTGGTTTCGGCGGACCGGTGCATGCATTCGAGCTGATGAAGAGCATGATCGAAGCGGGAGCATCAGGCGTTCACTTTGAAGATCAATTGGCTTCCGAGAAGAAGTGCGGACACCTGGGCGGCAAAGTGCTGGTTCCCACGGCGCAGTTCATTCGCACTTTGACAGCAGCACGACTGGCTTCTGATGTTTTGGGTGTACCGACGATCATCGTCGCCCGCACCGATGCCCATGCGGCAACGCTTTTGACCTCAGACATCGACCCTGCCGATCGTCCCTTTATAAAAGGAGAGCGCACAGTTGAAGGTTACTTCCAGGTCAAGGACGGAATCGAGCCGGTCATCGCCCGCGGACTGGCTTATGCACCGTACGCAGATGTAATCTGGTATGAAACTTCAAAGCCAGATTTAGCCGAAGCAAAACAATTCGCCGAAGCGATCCACGCAAAATTTCCAGGCAAGTTGCTGGCGTACAACTGCTCGCCATCGTTCAACTGGAAGCAACACCTCGATGACGAGACCATCGCCACATTCAACGAGACGCTTGGCTCATTGGGCTACAAGTATCAGTTCATCACTCTGGCAGGATGGCACGCCACCAACATGGGCGCCTTCAAACTTGCTCACGATTACGCCAGAGAAGGAATGACCGCGTACGTGAGACTGCAAGAGGATGAGTTCGCCAGCCAGAGCCTTGGCTACACGGCGGTTCGCCATCAACGCGAAGTGGGTACGGGATACTTCGATCAAGTTCTCAACACCATCAGCGGTGGCGCAGCCTCTACATCAGCACTGAAAGGATCGACTGAAGAGGAACAATTTACCTCCCACGCGCCACACGCCCAACACGTTCCGGCGCTGGCAAGATAGATCAACCAACAAAACGGCCCTGCAGACCCACCTCTACAACAGGGGTGGGTCGCTTCTTTTCTCTGGTCATTGCCGCTTGATCATCCCTAATTCGACACTACTAATGAAACGGCTGCTTTACCCTCAATACTACAAAGCTACAATTTCTCAATGTGTTCTTTGATTCTGGACGCTATGGCGGCAAGTGAGGGTTGTCCTGCATAATAGAGCGCTGCGGTGCCTTTATATTCCTTGTCGAATTCCCTGTACTCATCAATGTTATCGAATAGGAATGCAGGACTTGGTGGAGATCGTCTGTAGCTTCTCTACGAACGTATATTCCGGGTTATAGCAAGGGATTCCGATTGCGCGATTGTTGATTACAGCGACACCTCTTGCTTGTGCAATATCAAGTGCCCAGGCTGAAATGTCAGTCGGGGTGTTCGGTGTCGTGTCATCGAAGCCGATTTCCAAAAGAATGCCAGGTTTGAGACCCCTCAGTTCAGCGGTCCGCGTCTCATAGGTTAGACGAATGCCACCATTACGCATGCGAGCGCCAACATTGAGCCCGCCGCAAAAGCGGGCACTTGGTGTACAATTAGATTGTCAAATATATTTGACAATTCTCGTCAAATATTGGGGAATACCGTGAAGGAAAATGTAAAATATTTGCGGGTCTGGCGCGAGCAGGCAGGTTTCTCTCAAGAGGCTCTTGCAGATCGGCTTGGCGTCACACGCCAGACAGTAATCAACTGGGAGTCTGGAGCGACTTCCCCGCCGATGTCCAGGCTTCTGCAAATAGCTCAGATAATCTCAGTGCCCCTTGCCGTGCTACTGGCTGACATGGAAGCGGCTCCGCAACAGGCTTCAGGACTGCTCTATAGGGCAGACGACCCTTCACAGCTCAATCGGGCTTTGAAGCAGGTGCTCACCAAGAAGGCGACGGATTACGTTTACTTGGAGGAACTACTTCATGAGCGTGCGTCCTTGCCTCCTTCGTGCCCTCTAGTTGACTATGATCCGGCTTTCATCGAAAAGACGGCAGCCAGCCTCAGATTCTGGCTCGGAATAGGAGATGTCGCTCCCATTTCAGATGCCATCTCGCTGCTTGAGTTCAAAGGTGTGAAAGTGATTCGCCATCCGTTGCCGCAAAAGGTGTCTGGATTTTCTGCTTACACCGAGTCATGGGGCGGAGTGATTGTAGTGAATTCGGAGCATGCGCCCGAGCGCCAGATGTTGACGGCCCTGCATGAACTGGCGCACCTGGTATTCCATCGCGGCGAATACGCACAGCCACAAGCCGTCAAAGCCAAATCAGATCCGCGTGAAAAAGCGGCGAATCATTTGGCGGGTGCGATTATGTTGCCGACTCCAGTTGTGGAAATGGAATTACATGGATATCAAAGAAAATGGATTCCAGAACCGTTGTTGCTTGATTTGAAGAACAGGTATTGGGTAAGCTTGCGCACTGTTCTGGTGCGTGCTCAGCAAACCGGCATCATTTCACAAGAGCAGTTAGGGAAACAGCTCGGCACCATCCAAAAGAAATACGGCATAAATGAGCCAGAACTGCAGGCACTACCAGCCATGTCTGAATTGGGCAGAATCGAGCGTCTGACATTTCGCGCTCTTGCGCAGGCGGAAATCACTATCTCTCGGGCAGCGGAATATTTGAACAAACCCTTAGTGGAGGTGCGATCTGATCTGAACACGTGGATGGAACGCGAGCAAGAAAATGAACCAGTTTCTGCTGATCGCTGATGCTTGCGTGATCATGGACCACGGCTATATCGGCGGATTGAACTGGCTTTGCCAGCTTGGGCGCGTAGAGGTGCTTGATGTTGTGCTTTCTGAGTGCCGGCACCAAAAACAGCCGAAACTGATCGAGCAAGCAAAAGCGGCTGGCATGCTGCTTGGCTGTAGCACTATCGAGCGAAATTGACGAATGCCACCATTACGCAGCCGATCGTCATCATATCCGGTGGCACGAATGGTAGATACACGGAATGCTATCTCTGTTGCTCACCGGAGAGAGTATCAAAAATTTCACACATCATTTGTCCGCGACCACAAGCTGATGCTGGCACACAATGTCATCCTTCGCAAAACCGCGCTTCACTTTCCTGCCTATTGCTTGAGACTTGCTCGATAAGGCGTCGATTGGCGTCTCGCTTACGTCCATTTCGCGTTCGCCGACGTCAGCGGCCGCAATAGTACCGCCTGCGGTGATTTTCTTTTTGACGAACACAACTTTGTCCTTAGCGTTCATTTCTGTTTCCAGTTGTGCTTGTGTTGCTTGAAATGTTTTCTCCTGCTGACTTACTTTCTCGGCTTCCGCTTTCAATTGCTCTGGATTGACGCACGAGGTAAGAAAAATCAGCGAGATGAGAGAAAAACAGACTGAGGAAATCCTCTTGAAGTTAGTCGCGTTGCTCGAAATGTTATTCATACAAGTTTCATTCCTCTTTACCAATGTCAGCCTGTCCTACGATTTGACCGGCTGAGATGGTGTATTTGGCTTTCTGACCCACGCACTCAGAGGAGTCCGTCATTGCATCATTAGGTATTTTGCGAAACTCCACTTCTCGTTCTTCCAGAGAATCTGTATCGATCACGGCGCCTTTAGAAATGTCTTTGGTGGCGTAGACGACTTTGCTTTTGGCATGCATCTTCTCCTCCAACTCTGCTTGCTTGGCTTTGAATGCCTTCTCTTGCTCGCTAACTCTATCGGTGAGCATCTTGGTGCATGAGGATAGGCTGACGATTGCCAGAGCGCAAGCAGTCGCATGCAGAAAGGTGTTTTTCACAGTTGAACCTCATGTCGTTGTGCGGCTTCTATTATCTTAGACCCCGCTCAAAATTGTGCGACAATGTGGGCGAAAATTGCTATATGCATAACCGAAAAATGCAGATTACGGTGTTGAGGCATGAAGTATGGGACTGTCGCTTGAAGTGGGATATTTGGCTGATCTTCTGAAGAATGATGAAGAAGGTGCAAAGTGGTTTCAGGGAAACATCCAACGCCTCAATACCTTTCTCACTTCGATGAACCTCCCACCTCACACAGAACCAGAAAGGTGCGACATCTTTTCCTGTGATATGTATGGTTACTCGGGGCTTCATTATCTTCGCCGGATTGCTGCTCACCTCGACCTAAACTCTGTTCTTCCACCTCCCGGCGAGGACGATCCAACTGAAGATCCGGCGATTGAGCAATACAGCAGCAGCCTGCTTGGCCAAGGAGAGCTTACTTTCGATCACCTGATGCTGCATAGTGACGCGGAGGGGTACTATCTTCCACAAGACTTCGGATCCGTGCTGTTTCCTCCAGAGGCGCTGAACATTCCTGGGGGGATGGTCGGTTCATCGAATCGGCTTCGAGAGGAGTGTAAGCGCCTGGCAACTGCGCTTGGGCTGCCGCTGGACCTTGATCCGGAGTCGGAGATTGTATGGGAGGCCCCGGAGTCACAAGGAGAAGGTGAAACTCAATGGCAGCGATACGGTATCGAATCGTTTATCTGCCTTCGGCTATTTCACGCTTGCGAACATTCGATTAAGAACGGCGCGGCAATCGTATTTTGCTGACAAGGCACAATGGTACCGTATGTGGTTCAGCCCGACGTCAGATCCGATTAATTTGCTTGCACATAAGAGCGATCCCAGGGGAGGTGCTTGTGGTGAGCATTGAGATCTCGCGCCTTTAGTTCGTCGTGAGCGATTTTGTCGTTGGAACAGATAGTGATAGAACCATCGGGACTGAGATTGAGAAGAGGGAAATGCCTGTGCTTATCCGGAGCATTGTATGCTTCCATGTCGTTCATTGTCACTTGACCGATCACTTTGTGAACGTAATCAGGATCATTTTTCCTCGCCTGGCTCCCGTTGATTGCGGTGACTTCGGCTTGGAGAGCCGCGCGCGCCTGCTCGGGTGTCCCTTCATGCTCGACAAGCGCTTTTCTCAGGTTTTGCTCAAGATTCTGTAACCGATTTGCCTCAGCGCTTTTTGGCAAAAGTCCATCTCCGCTCATGGGAATATACCTCGGGAATGCAACAATAGTTGCGAAAAGATTGGGGGCGAGTTTTATAGTATCTGGAAGCTGATGCCAAATCACTGGGGAGAGTACGCAAGGATAATTGGTAAATGCAATCGAAGGGAAAAATGCATTATTACGATGGAGTGGTTGAAACAATAGATATTAAGCGCACTCCTGGCGCTGGCCTGCTCAGTGGTTTAACCTTTGCGGTCAAAGACATGATTGATATAGAAGGTCGAGTCAGCGGTTTCGGTAATCCTGATTGGAAAGCGACCCATGCACCTGCGGCGGCAAACGCGCCGGTGCTGGAGAAATTGCTTGATGCAGGTGCACGTCTTATCGCAGTTGCTTGCGCCGATGAATTGGCGTGCAGTTTGGACGGCATCAATGTGCATTTTGGGACGCCGATCAATTCGCAGGCGCCCGATCGAATTCCGGGAGGTTCTTCAAGCGGCTCAGCATCTCTTGCTGCGGCAGGGCGTGTGGATTTTGCTATCGGCACTGATACAGCAGGGTCGGTCAGAGTGCCCGCCGCTTACTGCGGAATTTTCGGATTGAGACCAACACATGATGCCATTCCACTTCAAGGCGTCTTACAACTTGGACCCTCATTTGATACTGTTGGAATTTTGTCAGGATCGATTGACATCCTTGCCCGCGTCGCCAACGTGCTTCTGGCAGATGAAACGACTTCCCTACCGCGAAATCTGGTTCTGCCAGCGAACTTCGCTGCACCGATAGATGATGAAATAGCACCATATTTAGTGGCGCACGTGGAATCTATTAAAGCGCATTTCGATTCGGTGCGAAGTGCAAATCTCTATCAAAAGAGTGAGCAAGTGTATGAGCTCTTCAGGATAGTGCGGGCGCATGAAGCCTGGAGCATTCATGGTGGCTGGTTTGAGTCGATTCACCCAAACATGGCGCCCGAAATAGCGAAGCGACTTGAGGGATGCAAACACATAACTGAAGGCGAATACAAGTCAGCTTTGAAGTCGAGAGCTGAGTTGCTAAAGCGAATTGATGAAATTGTTGATTGCGACTCAGTGATTTGCATACCCACTACCTGGGCGTTGCCGCCCTTGAAATCAGCTTCCGAAGCGCAATTGCTGGAAAATAGGAACAGAAACTTGTGTATGACAGCATTGTCTTCCTTCTATGGCTTTCCACAAATAACTATTCCCGTCCCAACTGCTTCGGTAAAAACAGGTCTGTCGCTGATCGGGGCGCGCGGACTCGATCTTGCATTGCTGGAGTTAGCGAAGCAGGTGCAGGTTGAATTGCAGCTATCCGCACAATAACTTGTGCAACACGACCGACTACGATATTATCGAGCGCTCTTCTTCAAATCCATCTCCTATCCACAACAGTGCAGAAACCAATGGAAACAACTGAAAAGCGATCCGCCGTGGAGTGTTGCGGTTCTTCAACCAACTCTCCGATAAAGACTTTTGATCTTGCTAACCGCGACCTTCTGCAAAAAGAGGTTGAGAAGTTCGATCCAACTGTGCCCGTGCAAGCAGGCTGGTTGCCTCCGTCGTCATGGTATACGGCGCCTGAAATCTACCGACTTGAGCAGCACACGGTGTTTAAGAACAACTGGCTCATTGCAGCCAGGCAAGATCAGCTCTGCCGGCCAGGGCAGTATATGAGCGGAAACATTGCCGGCGAGCCGTATGTAATCGTGCGCACCGAAAGCGGTGATTTGAAGGCGTTCTACAATGTGTGCCGGCACCATGCTGCAGAAGTGGCTCCTGGTGATGGTTGCGTTGAGAAATTCCAGTGCCCCTATCACGGCTGGACTTATGCTCTGGACGGAGGATTATTGAGCGCACCCGGTTTAGGAGCAGTCAAAGATTTTGATAGGGAGCATTTTGGGCTGGTACCGATGCATGTGAAAGAGTGGGGTGGTCTTGTTTTTCTGTGTCGAGGGGAAAACCCAACCGATCTCAACGATGATCTTGCACAACTGAAGAGCGGACTCGATGAAATGGGTTCAGAGAATCTGAAGTTCGTCGAGCGTCGCACATATGTGCTCAATTGCAACTGGAAGGTTTTCATAGACAACTACCTCGATGGCGGCTATCACGTCGAGCATTTGCACAAAGGACTGTCCAATCAACTCGACTTGAGCACTTACACGACGACTCTATTCGATCGATTTTCAATTCAAGCCACCGCCGGAACATCATCCGCCGAAACGGGCACCGCGACTCCGCCTGACGAAGCTGGGCAGGACTTCAAGGAGCGCCTTGGCGACGGTGCCCTCTACGCCTGGTTGTATCCCAATCTGATGATCAACCGTTATGGATCAATCATGGACACAAATTGGGTCTTGCCGCTGGGACATGATCGAACGCTTGTGATCATCGATTTCTATTTCGAAGATACGAAGGGTGCGCAAGCGCAAGAGTTTATCGCCAAGAGTATCGCGGCAAGCGAAGTGGTGCAAAAGGAAGACGTGGATATCAGTGAGTCGGTGCAACGAGGGTTGTGGTCTTCTTCGTATGACAAAGGACGTTACGGCAAACGTGAATTGGCAGAGCATCACTTCCACTCCCTTCTCGCCAAAGATTTGCATTCATTCTTTCGCGCCGAATCTTGAAGGCGAGTGGAGGAGTGCCTTTGCATCAACGGACTTTGCTTGGAAGATTTAGTCGCTCGAGAGATTCAGCGGCTGTGGCATCGTTGAATCCGTAGAATGAGTTGGTCCAGTCATCGCCATCTCGACTCTGGCAGCAAAGCAGGATACGTCGGTCAATCAGGGAATAGGAATGACGAAGGCCGGGACCAGCGTATTCAGCAGGAGCATTGATAAGGATTGGTTCAACATCGCATCCTCTATCCGCAAAGACAGACAGAGCCTGCTCATGCCAGCCTACAAACTGCGAGCTGAAAATGGTCTCCTGCAGAACAAATGTGACAAGGAACTGAGAGAGTGGTATCGCCAGTGGTTGCCATTTGTCTTCGTCCAGATTGGGGTCGTCCCCAAGGTCGTCAGATTCTCTGAGCCAGACGCTGGGGTCGTCCCCGTTAGGGAGCGTCGCTATTTCCCAGCAACTCTGGTTCTCAACAACAAAGACGAGGTAAGGTCCTGAGCGGTGGACACTTTCCGATGAACTAGGCCTATCGAAGGGAAGAAATCGGTCTTGGACATGGAAGCGGCTTGCGCAGTAAGGAGGATCAGCCGGCGGCCAACGTCCGGCGAAAGCATAGAGGCGGCGGAGGGGATCTGGCAATTCCATCTTTTCAAGATTCGCTGCGGGCTCGCCGTACTCAGGAAGACGTGGACCAAGCCAGAATTCCAAAAAACGCTCAAGACCCGTCATCCGGTCATCGGCGGTTGTGTCGGCAATAGCGATGTTCATGCTTTCGTCAATACCTTTTGCACACCTTTGCACATCGCCAAAAGTTTATCACCTAGC